>Ga0209305_1000384_pt1 | contig 32710 bp, 27 predicted proteins | sample COGITO_mtgs_1103_FD_184792 | JGI IMG/M metagenome (GOLD analysis project Ga0209305, IMG submission 184792) | Pelagic marine microbial communities from North Sea - COGITO_mtgs_110321 (SPAdes) (version 2) | ecosystem: Environmental > Aquatic > Marine > Epipelagic ...
TATCCGTCAGCTAGAAAAGAATGCAATGAAGAAAGTCCGTGACGCCATGGAGGCAGAAGCGGGTTAACTTCGCATAACGACGACAGTCTCAGCACCCTGGCATTGTCTAGTCTGCTACTTTAGTTCAGAAATAATTTAAAGTAGCAGACACAAAAAAGCCGCTATCGAAAGATAAGCGGCTTTTTTGTGTCTCTTTTTTCTCCAATACAGTACTTAGGTTGTGCTCATGAATCGACTTCCGTATCATCTGGCCAAGTTTCTTACAACGGATTGTAAACATGAATCGTTTTATCTCAGCTCCAGTTATCAAAAAACTACTGGTCTACCTTTTTACTTCCTCTTTAGTCGTTGCCTGCGGTGGTTCTGGAGACAGCAGTAGTAATTCCCCTAATGATCAAGCACCCATTCAAGAAAATAAGACTCCAGATTCATTCGGCTTTGCTCCTTTATCTAACGTTGCTCGAGATGTTCAGCTAGTTTCAGAAGTGATCACTATTACGGGCATCAATACAAACATATCGGTGTCTATTTCGGGCGGCGAATATTCAATTGATGGTGGTGAGTTCACGTCGACGGCTGGTACTATCGGCAATAACCAAACGCTTCAATTAAGAACTCAATCACCTGTTGGCTTTGCAGAAAGTAAAATTGTAACGGTCAGTTTAGATGCATTAACTATTTCATTATCGGTACAAACATCTGAAGCTCCCCAAATATCATCAGTATATTTACTGCCAGGAGCGGAGATAAAAGTAGGAAAGAATCTAGTCGTAGGTATTGATTGCAATCATTGTGATCTAGCCAAAACTCGCTATGAATGGAACGTTGACGGAGTCGATCTGGTCGTTTCACATGAAGACTACTATCACACTCCAGCGGAGCATGTCTTAAAGAAAATAAGTGTCACGGCAATAGCTGTTAATGCATTGGGAGAAGAAGGCAGTGCCATAACCCAGACATTTTTTCTCAATAGAGTGAAAGAAATAGTTGGATCTAGAGGAGCTTTTGCGGCTATTAAAACTGATGGCTCGGTAGTGACTTGGGGGTCTTCATTTGATGGGAGCGATAGCAGCTCGGTTATAGATCAGTTGAGAAGTATCCAGTCTATATCTGCGACAGAAGGTGCATTTGCGGCCACTAACATCGATGGCTCAGTTGTGACTTGGGGAGATGTCCGTAGGGGGGGAGATAGCAGCTCTGTTTCCGATAAACTGAAAAGTGTTCAGTCCATCTCTTCTACTGAAAGGGCATTTGCGGCGATGAATGCAGATGGCACAGTGGTGACTTGGGGAGACTTGGACAAGGGCGGGGATAGCAGCTCGGTTGCCAGTCAACTGACAAGAATTCAGTCTACGTCTGCAACAGGCGGAGCATTTGCGGCAATTAAGGTTGATGGTTCGGTTGTGACATGGGGTTACCCCATTTATGGCGGCGATAGTAGCTCAGTTGACAATCAGCTGATGGGTGTCAACGCAATCTTCGCAAATTACTATGCCTTTGCAGCAATTAAGGCTGATGGCTCGGTAGTGACCTGGGGAGTATCCTCTAATGGGGGTGATAGTAGTTCAGTTGTCAATCAGCTGACTAATGTTCAATCCATATCTTCGACTGAGCGGGCCTTTGCGGCGATTAAAGCCGATGGTTCGGTAGTGACCTGGGGAGTCTCCACTTATGGGGGGGATAGCAGCTCAGTTACCGATCAGCTGACTAATGTTCAATCCATCTCTGCAACTGAACGGGCCTTTGCGGCGATTAAAACCGATGGCTCTGTAGTGACCTGGGGAGTCTCCTCTTATGGGGGGGATAGCAGTTCAGTTACTGATCAGCTGACGGAAGTTCAGTCCATCTCTGCAACTGAACGGGCCTTTGTAGCGATTAAAACCGATGGCTCGGTAGTGACTTGGGGAGTCTCCTCTTATGGGGGGAATAGCTCAGCTATTGATCTACTTACGGGGATTCAGTCCGTCTACGCAACCGAGCGAGCCTTTGCCGCAATTAAGACAGATGGCTCGGTGGTGACTTGGGGAGACTCTTCATACGGTGAAGATAGTCATTCAGTTGCCGACCAGCTTGTGGGGGTTCAAGGTATCTCTGCGACAAACGGAGCCTTTGCAGCAATTAAGGCAGATAGCTCAGTAGTGACTTGGGGGTATACCTCTTATGGCGGTGATACTCGCTTAATTACGGATCAGCTGATGGGGGTACAGTCCGTATCTGCAACAAGCAGAGCCTTTGCAGCGATTAAAAACGATGGCTCGGTAATGACTTGGGGGCATTATAATTATGGTGGCGATAGCCGTTTCATTGCCAATCAGTTGACGAACGTCCAGTCCATTTCTGGTAATCATGGTGCGTTTGCAGCGATTAAGGCCGATGGTACTGGTGTGACCTGGGGAGATTCTCGTTATGGTGGAGATAGTAGGTTTGTTATCGATCAGTTAACTGATTTGCAGTCAATTGCTGCAACACGCGTAGCCTTTGCGGGAATTAAAGAAGATGGTTCGGTCGTGACATGGGGCCACTCTGAAAGGGGAGGTGATAATAGTCTGGTGGCGGATAGATTAAAGGGTATTCAATCTATTTCTGCGACTATTTCCGCTTTTGCGGCTATTAAGTCCGATGGCTCGGTAGTGACCTGGGGAGCTTCCTCATATGGAGGGGATAGCAGCTCGGTTGCTAGTCAGTTAACGGAAGTACAATCGATTTCTGGTAATCATTATGCGTTTGCGGCGATTAAGGCTGATGGAACAGTGGTAACTTGGGGTTATGCTGCTGCAGGCGGCGATAGTAGTGCAGTTGCTGATCAGCTCAGAGGTGTTCAGTCCATATCAGTTTCTAATGATGCCTTTGCTGCTATTCTAGTCGATGGCACGGTCGTGACTTGGGGAAATTCTTCTTATGGGGGTGATAGTACACTGGTTGCTACTCAGCTAGTGAGTGTTCAGAGTATCTATGGGAATAATTCTGCCTTTGCTGCTCTGAGGTTCGATAGTTCAGTCGTAACTTGGGGAAATCCCTCCTTTGGGGGTGATAGTCGCCTAATTAGTGAAGATTTGACTCAAATTGACGCGATTACTGCAAGCCTTGGGGCTTTTGCGGCAGTGAAAGCAGATGGCTCGGTAGTATTGTGGGGAGATCCTTCATATGGCGGCTTTGCACAAGATACTTCTGGGCTAGAACCCGGTGGCATAATTACTTTGAAATAAGTGATCAGTACCGACAAAAAAGCCCGATTAGCATAAGCGAATCGGGCTTTTTGTGTCTTACTTGACCTCTAGAGCTTTTGTTTAGAAAAGCCCTAGCCTGTGAAAGTAAAACGACTACTTCTTAGCTTTAGTCGTCTTACCACCACGCATAGAGTCGAAGAACTCATTATTAGATTCGCTTTGACGCAGCTTATCTAACAAGAACTCAATCGCGGGTACATCTTCCATTTCTGCAAGTAGACGACGCAATATCCATAAACGCTGAAGATCAGATTCAGACATTAACAAATCTTCACGACGAGTACCCGAACGACGAATATTGATCGCTGGGTAAATACGCTTCTCAGCGACTTTACGATCAAGGTGAAGTTCTTGGTTACCTGTACCTTTAAATTCTTCGTAGATCACTTCGTCCATCTTAGAACCCGTATCTACTAGTGCCGTTGCGATGATGGTTAAAGAACCACCTTCTTCGATGTTACGTGCAGCACCGAAGAAACGTTTTGGCTTTTCTAGTGCGTGCGCATCAACACCACCGGTTAGTACCTTGCCAGAGGAAGGAACAACAGTATTGTAAGCACGGGCTAGACGAGTAATGGAATCTAATAGGATGACGACGTCACGTTTGTGTTCAACCAAACGCTTGGCTTTTTCGATAACCATTTCGGCTACTTGAACGTGACGCGAAGGTGGTTCATCAAAGGTAGATGCCACAACTTCACCACGAACTGAGCGAGTCATTTCGGTTACTTCTTCTGGACGTTCGTCGATCAATAATACGATCAATTCACACTCAGGATTGTTGCGCGAGATTGCTTGGGCAATGCTCTGTAGCAACATTGTTTTACCCGCTTTAGGCGGTGCAACGATTAAGCCACGCTGACCTTTACCGATTGGTGCAATTAGATCAATAACGCGTGATGACAAGTCATCTGCAGAACCGTTACCGACTTCTAATATTAATGGCTCATCAGGAAACAAGGGTGTTAGGTTTTCAAAAAGCGTCTTATTCTTAACGTTCTCTGGCTTATCGTTGTTGATCTCATTGACCTTCAACATAGCAAAGTAACGTTCACCTTCTTTTGGTGGGCGAATCTTGCCCGCAACCGTATCACCTTTACGCAAGTTGAAACGTCGTATTTGGCTTGGTGATACATAGATGTCATCTGGGCCAGCCAGATAGGAGGAGGTTGCACTGCGCAAGAAGCCGAAGCCGTCTTGTAAGATTTCTAAAATGCCATCGCCGTAGATGTCTTCGCCGCTTTTAGCGTGTTTTTTCAAGACTGCGAAAATGATGTCTTGTTTACGAGAACGGCTTACGTGCTCGATGCCCATTTCCTTGGCGATATCCAGTAAGTCTGGAACGGATTTTTGCTTTAGTTCGGTAAGATTCATAGATAGGATAAGAAGTTTTAATGCTTATTAAAGAATAAAATATACACCTAAGAGGTTGGTATACATCAGGGGAATGTCGGTTAAGACTAAATAGTGAACGAATTAAATATAGACGTTTTGCCATAGGCTGTCTAGGAAAAGACAGAGATAAAGCACGATAAGTCATGCTTTTTCTCTAAATCGCCTCTAGTTTAGCACTAGAAGCGGTTCTAACTAGATGCTTTGTTCGATGAAAGCAATTAGTTCAGATTTGCTCAATGCGCCGACTTTAGTTGCTTCAGCGTTGCCGTCTTTAAAAATCATCAGTGTAGGAATACTACGGATACCAAACTTAGGCGCAGTCGCTTCGTTTTGGTCGATGTTCAACTTAGCCACTTTGATTTTGCCAGCGAATTCTTCAGCGATCTCTTCAAGAACTGGAGCAATCATTTTACAAGGACCACACCATTCAGCCCAAAAATCAACCAAAACAGGTAGATCAGAACCTAGAACGTCTGCGTCAAAAGAATCGTCAGAAACGGTTAAGATATTATCACTCATGGATTATCTCCGGAATTTGGTTAACTAAAATTATAAAGGTGTGCATTGTACGGAGCCAGATTGAGGACGCAAGTCAAAAAATACTTAACTAGCAGAAAACAGCGGTTCCGTAACATTGTCACAATCACGTATGATGAAAAGATTATTGTTATATAAGGCCTTCGGGTAAGAATTCAACTATGCCAGACTTTAATCATCAAGAGCCTAATCAGCCAGGCTTGGATCATGCTAATTCTAGCCAGTCAGAATCGAGTAGAACAGGCGCCGAGCCACAAGATAATCGCATTGCCGCGATTGATCTGGGCTCGAACAGCTTTCACATGATTATTGCCAAGCAACTGCAGGGCGAATTGCGTACGGTTGAGAAGCGCGGTGAGAAGGTGCAGTTGGCCGCAGGTTTGAATGAGCGGGGTTATCTTAGTGAAGAGTCTATGCAGCGTGGTCTTAGCTGCCTGCGTGGGTTTGCTAAGCATTTGCAGGGTTTTAAGCCTGAAGCGGTAACGGTGGTGGCGACTAACGCTTTGCGGGTTGCGCGTAACCGCAGTGAGTTTATTAGTCGTGCGGAAGAGATTTTAGGCTTTCAGATTGAGTTGATTGCGGGTCGTGAAGAAGCGCGCTTGATCTATCTTGGGGTGAGCCATACTCAGGCCGATGACGAAGGTAAGCGCTTGGTGATCGATATCGGTGGTGGTAGTACGGAGCTTATTATTGGTGAGCGCTTTGAATCTAAAGCGTTAGAAAGTTTGTTTATGGGCTGTGTCTCTTATACGCGTCAGTTTTTTTCTGATGGTGAAATCAGCGAGTTGAACTTTCATCGTGCGGTTACTCGTGCGCGTCGTGAGTTGCTAGAAATACAGCAGACTTACAAAAAAATTGGTTGGAATGAAGTCATTGGTTCGTCAGGTACTATTCGTGCTACCGAGAAAATTCTCATTAGTAAAGGCTGGAGCGAACAGGGTATTACACGTGAAGGTTTGAATAAACTGTGCCAGTGGTTAACCTCGCATAAAACCATTGCTGATATTGAATTACCGGATTTTAAACCTCTGCGTCAGCAAGTATTCATTGCCGGAGTGGCCATTCTTAAAGGTATTTTTGATACCTTTAAAATTAATATAATGCACTACTCTGATGGCGCACTGCGAGAAGGCGCATTATGGGATCTGATTGGCCGATCAGGTCACGAAGATGTACGTCAGCGCACGGTAAACGCGATGCAGCAGAGATTCCATGTCAATCAAGAACAGGCACGACGAGTCAAAGACTGCGCTCTCGGTTTGCTGGATCAAGTCGAGAAAGACTGGAAATTACCCAGTACTGCAAGAAAGTGGTTGTTGTGGGCGGCAGAGTTACATGAGGTGGGTTTGAGTATTACCCATCATCAGTTCCAAAAACACGGTGCTTATTTGGTACAGCACAGTGACATGGCTGGCTTTACTCGCCAAGGGCAGGAGTTGTTAGCCGTATTGCTGAAGGGTCACCGCCGCAAATTTCCGCTGTCGGGAATTGAAAGTTTAAGTGTGATGGTACGACAGCAGGTTCGCTATATTTGCTTATTGTTGCGTCTGTCTGCGGTTCTTAATCACAGCCGTGGGGCCGTTAAATTACCTGAAATAGAATGCCAAGGTAAAAGCGATGCTATCACGTTAATTTTTCCTAAAGGCTGGTTTGGCCAGCATCCATTAACGCAAGATGATTTGCTAGTAGAAGCGGAGTATTTAAAGGCTGCAGGTCTAACACTAGTGGTCGCTGAAGAAGCTTAATTAGCTCAAGGTCTGAGCTGATTCGGAGTTTATTCTAGGTGGATAATAGGCAAGAAAATCGGCGGCTAATTAGCCGCCGCGAGTTTTTCTAATAATATTTGTTGGGCGCGAATAATCTCTATTTCACCCGTTTCTTCATTTTTCTGTGGCTGAGCCTGAATGTAATGGCCATCACTGTCTAAATCCCATGCTTGGCTATTATCCATCAGATAGCATTCAAACTCTTCTTTCATGCGACTACGCAATTTGTTGCCTTCGATTGGGAAGCAGGTTTCAACGCGGTTTAATAAATTACGTTCCATCCAGTCGGCGCTCGCCGCATAGAATTCGTCTTTGCCATTATTACAAAAAGAATAAACCCTTGTATGTTCTAGAAAGCGGCCAACGATTGAGCGCACTCGAATATTTTCCGAAACACCAGGAATCCCTGGGCGCAAACAACACATTCCTCGAATAATAAGGTCAATCTGTACCCCAGCTTGAGAGGCTTTATACAAGGCACGAATCACTTTAATTTCGGTCAAACCGTTGGCTTTGACACGAATATAAGCGGGTTTACCTTCTTCGGCGTTAACCCGTTCACGATCAATTAGCTCAAGTATTTTTTTGTGCAGGGTAAAAGGCGCATGAAAAAGTTTCTTAATGCGCAAGGCTTTGCCCATTCCGGTGAGCTGCTGAAAAACCTTGTGTACATCTTCGCCAATCGAATCATCAGCGGTTAAAAAGCTGTAGTCGGTGTACATACGGGCATTACCTGCGTGGTAATTTCCTGTGCCAAGGTGAACATAGCGACGTAATATGCCTTGCTCTTTACGCACAATAAGCATCATTTTAGCGTGTGTTTTATAACCCACTACGCCGTATACCACCACGGCTCCTGCTTCTTGCAGTCGGTTAGCAAGGTAAAGGTTTTCTTCTTCGTCAAAGCGCGCTCTTAGTTCAATGACCACCGTGACTTCTTTACCGCTGCGAGCGGCATCCACTAAGGCATTTACAATTTCCGATTTAGCGCCCGTACGATAAAGCGTTTGTTTAATCGCGAGCACGGAAGGGTCTTTTGCCGCTTCGCGTAACATATCCACCACCGGAGTGAAGGATTCGAACGGATGCATGAGCAGGGTGTCTTTTTCTCGAATGGCTTCGAAGATACTCTTTTTAAAGCTCAAATGCTTAGGTAAGCCCGGAGTAAAAGGCGGATAGCGCAGGTCGGGGCGGTCGATTTGGCCGACCACTTCCATCATACGTCCAAGGTTTACAGGGCCGTTAACTTGATAGCAGTCGCTTTGTTTTAGGTCGAATTTGGTCAGTAAAAACTCAACCAGTTCAGGGGGGCAGTTATCGGCGACTTCTAAGCGCATCTCTTCACCGAAATTACGCGAATGCAGCTCGTCTTCAAGGGCGCTGGCAAGGTCAACAGTATCGTCATGATCAATTTCTAAATCAGCGTTGCGTGTCACGCGGAATTGATAGCAGCCTTTAATCGTCATGCCTGGGAATAATTCATCAGCAAATTGATGAATGATGGAGGATAGGAATACAAAGTTATCTCCATCTTCACACAGTTCATCGGGTAGGCGAATGATGCGAGAAAGTGAGCGTGGAGCAGGTATCAGTGCTAGACCTGTTTCACGACCAAAAGCATCTTTGCCTTCCAGGCTGACGATGAAATTTAGACTTTTATTAACCAAGCGCGGAAAAGGGTGAGAAGGGTCGAGACCAATCGGGCTGCAAATAGGCAACACGTCATTGTCGAAGAAATCTCTTACCCAAACTTGTTGCTCATCGGTCCAGGTTGCACGGCGTAAGAAACGAATATTTTCTTTTGCAAGGGCAGGAAAAATCACATCGTTCAGAATGTCGTACTGACGCTCTAAGGTATTTGTGCAGATATTATTAATTTCTTTTAGCACTTGTCCAGCGTGTAAACCGTCAGCGCCAGCGGTTTCACGACCAAACGCCAATTGCTGTTTTAGGCCCGCAACACGAACCTCAAAGAACTCGTCGAGGTTGCTACTGAAGATACAGAGAAAGAATAAGCGCTCTAATAGAGGATGAGTTTCATCCAATGCTTGTTCTAATACGCGAATATTAAACTGCAAATGGCTCAATTCCCGGTTGATGTAATATTCCGGGTTTTGCAGATCAATCACTATATCGTCAGTCGCTGACATTGTTCTTCCTTTTCCATAAAGTTTACCGTTTAATCACCGCGTTGAAGCATTAAATAGCGGTCATTAAACGCATTCATTCTTACTTATCTAACTCTTCAGCAAATTGCTTCGCGTAGTAAGTCAAAATAGCATTAGCGCCCGCACGCTTAATGCAGGTTAAGGATTCGTGCATGACCGCGATATCATCTAACCAACCATTTTGTGCAGCAGCTTTATGCATCGCATATTCGCCACTGACCTGATAAACAAACGTCGGGACACCAAACTCTTGCTTTACGCGGCGTACGATATCTAAGTATGGCATACCCGGTTTAATCATGATCATGTCTGCACCTTCGGCCAAATCCATCGCTACTTCGTGCAGCGCTTCATCGGTATTGGCAGGATCCATTTGATACGTTTTCTTGTCTGCCTTGCCAAGATTCGCTGCTGAACCTACTGCGTCGCGGAAAGGACCATAATAGGCAGACGCGTATTTAGCCGAATAAGCCAAGATGCGGGTATTTACATGACCTTCGTTCTCTAAAATACCGCGAATTTCACCAATACGGCCATCCATCATATCGCTCGGTGCTACCACATCAGCCCCAGCTTCTGAGTGAGAGAGTGCTTGGCGCACTAAGGTATCAACGGTGCGATCATTTAATACATAACCGTTTGCATCCAATATGCCGTCTTGGCCATGAATGGTAAAAGGGTCAAGCGCTACATCAGTAATCACGCCTAGTGTTGGGCAGGCATCTTTAATTGCGCGAACAGCGCGCTGTGCCAGGCCATCCGAGTTGAAGGCTTCTTCGGCAAATTCTGTTTTTGCGCTGGCAGGGGTTACAGGAAAAAGTGCAACCGCGGGAATGCCTAACTTCACTAAATGTCGGCATTCTGCGACTAATAAATCGATCGATAAGCGTTCAATACCGGGCATTGATGGAACGGCTTCACGCTGTCCATGACCTTCTAAAACAAACATTGGGTAAATCAAATCGTCCGTGGTTAACGTTGTCTCACGCATTAAGCGGCGTGAAAAATCATCTCGACGATTGCGGCGAAGACGAGTTTCTGGATAAAAGCGTTGCGCATCATTAAAAGCCACGGGTATTCTCCAAGCAGTTGGCTATTGTGTAGCCATGAATAAATCATGAAAATATAACCACTATTCTAGCTGACTCAGCGTATCAATTCGCTGATTTATGACAGATTAGTAAGAAAATTATTCATCGAGTGAGTGATCTCGATATAAAAATGAACGTAATGACCTGTTACCTGACTAATTACAGATGCAGGCCGTATTTAAGCGGCGATTATAAGGATTAAAGATGAAGAAATTATTACTACTAGGCTTAATTGTGGGTCTAGTCTTCGGTTTTTATTGGGTCGGTGAGCAATGGCTATTGCCTGAAACTTACCAAGCGCTTTATCAGGAAGACCCAGTGCAAACTGCGGGGATCTTTTTCATCGTTTATGCGTTGGTGGCTGCCCTTTCTATTCCAGGAGCTGCATTGATGACGTTAATTTCTGGGGCTATTTTTGGTTTGGGGCCAGGCCTACTTATCGCATCCTTTGCCAGCTCAATTGGCGCAACGCTCGCTTTTTTGATGTCGCGATTACTTTTAAAAGACTGGGTGCAGAGTAAATTTTCGACGTATTTAAAAACCATTAATGAGGGTGTTGAAAAAGACGGCCCATTCTTTTTGTTCACGTTACGCCTAATTCCATTAATACCTTTTTTTGCTATCAACTTGTTGATGGGGTTAATGCCTATATCGGCCTGGCGTTTTTATTGGGTCAGCCAGCTAGGCATGCTTGCAGGGACGGCTGTTTACGTGAATGCTGGGGCAGAGTTTGCTGATCTGATTACTCAAGGTAGTGCTCAAAACAGTGGCTTTTCTTTGGCAGGAATCATGACACCCGGTTTATTGGGCGCTTTAGTTCTTTTGGCAATATTCCCTTGGTTAGCGCGATCTGTGATGAATCGTATACAGGCACAAAGAGCATTAACGAAACGCGCAAAAGGCCGAGCAAAGCCTAAAAAATTCGATGATAACTTAATCGTTATTGGCGGTGGTGCTGCGGGATTAGTCAGTTCTATTATCGGTTCAGCGGTGAAAGCAAAAGTCACACTGATCGAAAAACACAAGATGGGAGGTGATTGTCTGAATACCGGTTGCGTGCCGAGTAAGGCGATTATTCATGCGGCTAAAATTGTTCATGAGAATAAGAAAAGTCATAGCACGGGCTTATTGCTAGGTGAGCCTGCCAGTGTCGACTTTCAAAAGGTAATGACGCATGTTCATGACTCTATTACAGCCATTGAACCCCATGATTCGGTCGAACGTTATGAAGGCTTGGGCGTATCTTGCGCTACGGGGCAGGCGAAAATAATCTCCCCGTGGGAAGTAGAGATTCAGCATGCATCAGGAGCTGTCGAAATCCGCAGCGCGGCTAATATTATCATTGCAACGGGTGGGCGTCCGCGTATTCCAAAAATCCCCGGCCTAGATCAAGTAGCGTATTACACATCGGATACCCTTTGGCAGATTACAGCGTTGCCTAAGCGCTTATTAATATTAGGAGCTGGGCCAATTGGCTGTGAATTAGGCCAAGCATTTGCACGCTTGGGCTCGCAAGTGACCATGGTGGATAAAGGACAGTTTTTAATGCCGCGAGAAGATGAAGATGTCTCGCAGTTGGTGGCGGATGCCATGGTGGCCGAAGGTGTTAATCACGTGCCTGGTCGCTCAATTAGTAAGTTTGAACCTTCTAATAGCGGCCATTCGGCGGTATTGGATAATGGCGATGCCATTGAATTTGATGCGTTGTTATTGGCCATTGGTAGAGAAGGGAATACAGAACATCTCGGTTTAGAGAATGTGGACCTAGTGACGGATAATAATGGTTTCTTGGCGGTGGATGAATATTTGCAAACAGAATGTCCCACTATTTACGCTTGCGGTGACGTGATTGGGGGCTATCAGTTTACCCATGTCTCCGCGCACGAGGCTTGGTTTGCTGCCGTTAACAGTCTGTTTGGTCGCTTTAAACGCTTCAAAGCCGACTATCGGGTTATTCCTTGGGCAACGTTCACTAGCCCGGAAGTAGCGCGAGTGGGCATTAGTGAGAAAGAAGCGAAAATGCAGAATATTCCTTATGAAAGCACTCAATACGGTTTGGACGATTTAGATCGTGCAATCACTGATGATGCTGCAACAGGTTTTGTTCGCGTACTCACGGTACCGGGCAAAGATAAGATTTTAGGTGCAACAATTGTAGGCCCTAGAGCAGATGATCTTATTGCTACTTTTGTCATTGGTATGAAACATGGCTTGGGTCTGAACAAAGTATTGGGTACTATCCATGCTTATCCTACGTATATGGAAGCTAATAAATTCGTCGCAGGTCAGTGGAAACGCAAGCAAGTTTCAGTCAAATTATTAGCTTTAGTAGCGTGGTATAACCGTAAAAATTTATAAAAATAAATGTAATCTAAATTGAAGCAGCCCAAGCTCAGATCGACTCTTTCTCAAAAAATGCCTCTATTGTTTTTGAGTTTTTGGTGAAGTATCGAGGGAAACTGAGCTGAGGGTCTTGTTGTTAAGGAGCGCTTCAATTCTGCCAAGCTAGGATCTTAATATGAGTATAGAAAATGAATCAGCAGACAGCGCTCAACCTGTTGATGTGCAGGGTTTTAACCGCAGTGAGTACAACATTGCAATTAATTTCCTTGAGCAAATACCTTTCAATAAAGTTCTAGGCTTACGCCCCACCAAGATCAGCCAAGAATATTGTGAGTTCAAAATGAATATGAAGGACGATCTGATTGGTAACTTTCTGCAAGGGATTCTCCATGGCGGTGCGATTTCAACAGCTTTGGATGTAACAGGTGGTGCAATGGCTATGGTTGCTGCTTGGCAAAGACTGAAAGACCATGACGTGCCGACATCTGAACGACCTAAGACACTTGCCAAATTAGGGACTATTGATATGCGCGTCGATTTTCTTCAGCCAGGCAAAGGTAAGGAATTTACTATAGGTGCTACCTTGCTGCGTATTGGTAACAAAGTCGCCGTGACCCGAATGGAATTTAAAAACGAAAAAGACCAATTAATTGCCGTAGGAACAGGAACATATCTGTGCGGATAGTCAGGTTTTAAGGTGCTTGAGTGCTGATAATAAGTGAATTTTTAATTTAAAGATTGTTGACAAAAATTCAGATCGGCATACAATACACACGTCTGAAAGTTAGTCTTAGTTTTATGTACACCGTTTCGATATCCTGTATTTCGTCCTGTTTCCATAAATTATTGGCAGTGCTTCCAGCCTAATAATGGCTCATTAGAGCCGCAATTTTTTTCTGAATTTACAGGATACTATTATGTCTACTACAACTGGTACAGTTAAGTGGTTCAACGAATCTAAAGGCTTTGGTTTTATCGAGCAAGAAAACGGCCCTGACGTTTTCGCTCATTTCCGTGCTATTCAAGGTACTGGCTTCAAAACTCTTGCTGAAGGCCAAAAAGTTGAGTTCACTGTAACTCAAGGTCAAAAAGGCCCACAAGCTGAGAACATCGTTCCTTTATAATTTAAAGGTAACGGCTTAATTTCTTCGGAGACTAAGCAGTTCAAGTTTGAAAAAGGCTAAACCGAAAGGTTTGGCCTTTTTTTATGTCTGTCATTTAATGAATGTGTCATGAGCGTTTAGTGGTGTGGTTAGCAAAGCATCAAGTATTCGGCCACAATTCGTTTGATAAAATAATACAGTCACAAACAACAGACAAAAAAATCCCCAGCATTCGCTAGGGATCTAATCGATATCTAATAACGGCTCATCTTACTTAGCTAGGCTTATGGCGTTGGCCATTGCTGTTCGACCAAGGGCTATCTGAATTACCGCCAGATTTAGCCGCAGGCTTATTGCTACGACGCGGAGCGTTGTTACCAGCCCCGCCTTGCTTGTGTTGCTTGGTGCTGTTCGCTGCATTCTGACCGTCGTGATGCTCACTTTGTGAGTGAGTTCGTCTCGGCTTGTTAGGTTTAGCAGAGCGAGTATTCAACTTTGATTCAGGTAAGCGACTAACGGGTTCAAATCCGGCTAATACTTCACGCTCTAACAATTCACCAATCACACGTTCAATGGCGAACAGCTCTTTAGTTTCATCAGAGCAGACTAATGATACCGCTTTACCTTCAGATCCTGCACGACCAGTACGACCGATACGGTGGACATAATCCTCAGGAACATTAGGCAAGTCAAAGTTAACCACTTGAGGAAGTTGTTCAATATCAATACCGCGAGCAGCAATATCCGTCGCGACTAGAATACGAACTTCACCCGCCTTAAAGTCGGCCAATGCGCGAGTTCTAGCCCCTTGGCTTTTGTTACCATGAATCGCCGCAGCCGTAATACCACGACCTTCTAAGAATTTGGTGAGCTTGTTGGCACCGTGCTTGGTACGACTGAAAACGAGAGCTTGCTTCCAATTGCCATCTTCAATCAGTTTGGCAAGAGCCGCTGGCTTTTGCTTTTTATCAACGGGATAAATCCATTGTTTCACTAATTTAGTTGTTACGTTAGGCGGTGCAACAGAGATCTCAACAGGATTATTCACTAGACCCTTTGCCAATGAGCGAATGTCATTAGAGAAGGTGGCCGAGAATAATAAGTTCTGACGTTTCTTAGGTAGGACTTTTAAGATTTTTTTAATGTCGTGAATAAAGCCCATATCCAGCATACGGTCGGCTTCATCTAAAACCAAGAATTCTAACTGCGCAAATTTTACAGCGCCTTGGTTCATTAAATCTAATAAGCGACCAGGGGTGGCGACTAAAACATCAGCCCCTTTACGCATACGCATCATTTGTGGATTAGCTTTTACCCCACCAAAAATCACGCATGATGTTAAATGGGTATTTTTTGAATACTTATCAACGTTATCGGCAACCTGAGCAGCGAGTTCACGAGTTGGTGTTAAAACCAAAGCACGCACTTGATTGTTTTGGACACGTGGACCTTTCGAGAGCATTTCCAAAATGGGTAAAGTGAACCCTGCAGTTTTGCCTGTGCCTGTTTGCGCGGCTGCCATGATGTCTTTGCCTTCCAGTACTGCAGGAATAGCTGCGGCCTGAATAGGTGACGGTACGGTATAGCCTTGTTCGGCTACGGCTTCAAGAATTGCAGGGGAAAGCCCCAAAGAGGCAAAGCTCATAGATATCTCACTTGTTTTAGCGGTGGTGCAGCTTACAGCATAGTGGGTTCTAGAGCCATTGCTTGTTTTGTACTAGATCCTGCTATCCATAGTCTTATGCCATCAAATTGACATGAATTCGACTTAATATGCGCGCTATTAATACACTAGCTTATAAATAAAAAATAACATCGACGTCTTATTGGGCCCAGGTCAACAGCAAGACTGGAAAGAGACTTTTGATATGGCCTTGGATATTCATCCAGAACATCCTATCGTAAAGCTTGCCCGCAACTCTATGGCCCAAATCAATATAGCGAGCTAGAAGGTTTTGCTCAGCAAATGAATCAACATTACGGCTTGTTAATGGCTGTATCAAAGCGATGGCTATCGCACTGAAACAACCAGACGATTTCTTTAATCAGTACTTTGATGATGACATTGGTGGTTTAGAGGTATGTAACGCACAAAATGAATGGATCGCCGCGCCACCGATAAAAAATACTATTGTCGTGAATATTGGTGATTTAATGCAACGTTGGACCAATGACCAATATCGCTCAACAGCTCACAGAGTGGCCAGTCCACCCAGTGAGACTCATCGATACTCAATGCCTTTTTTTGTTGAGCCTAGATTTGATTCTGAAGTTCGCTGCATTGAAAGTTGCTTAAGTGATGGTGAGAAACCTAAGTATAAAATGATCACGAGTGGTGACTGGATTATGTCTCGATTTAATGCAACCTATGCTTATCGAACGAAAACCTCATAAACTATAAATTCATCTATTTGTTATCCTTCATTAGCTGGCAGTGCCCGCTAAGTTTATACTTGTGACAATCGTCATCTTAGGAATTGTTATGTCATCCCCATTGAAAACTGTAGCCAGTGAATCGTTTTTACGTTCGCTGCCTAAAGCCGAATTGCATTTACATATAGAAGGCTCACTTGAGCCTGAATTAATGTTTGAATTGGCAGAGCGCAATAATATCGAGTTGCCTTATGCTAATGTTGCAGAAGTGAAAAAGGCCTATGACTTTCACAACCTACAATCTTTCTTAGATATTTATTATCGATGCGCGGATGTTCTTCGTACTGAACAAGACTTTTATGATTTAACGTGGGCTTATCTTTTACATTGCCAATCCGACGGTATTGTTCATACCGAACCATTTTTTGATCCGCAAACTCATACTCAGCGTGGTATTGAGATGGGCGTTGTTGTTAATGGCATCGCGAGAGCATTAAAAGATGGTGAAGAAAAATTGGATATTAGCAGTAAGCTAATATTGTGTTTTTTGCGCCACTTAAGTGAAGATGATGCGATCGAATGCTTAGAGCAAGCTAAGCCGCATTTGGAGCACATAGCAGCCGTAGGTTTGGATTCATCTGAACTAGGTCATCCGCCAGAAAAATTCGAACGCGTATTTAAAATGGCAAAAGATTTAGGTTTAAAGGCCGTTGCGCATGCCGGAGAAGAAGGGCCGCCAGAGTATATCGTTCAGGCTTTAGATCTTCTTCATGTTGATCGTATTGATCACGGTGTACGTTGCAGTGAAGATGATGAACTTATGCAGCGACTGGTTAAAAGCCAAATGCCGCTAACAGTCTGCCCGTTATCCAACGTGCGCCTAAAAGTTTATGAGCATATGAGCGAGCATAATATTTTAAAATTACTGGATGCGGGTTTGAACGTGACCGTTAATTCTGATGACCCATCATTTTTTGGTGGTTATCTGCTAGAAAATTTTACGTCACTTGCCGAACATTTGAATATGAATGAAGCACAAGCCGTGAAGCTTGCGCATAACAGTATTAATAGTAGTTTTTTAAGTGATGAAGAAAAGCAGACGTTACTCGCTATCAACTCGAACGATTAAGGGCGCCAGTTTTTAAGTAATTCTTGAATGGCTTGGCCGCGATGACTTAACGCATTCTTTTTATCTTTACTAAGCTCAGCTGAGCTGCAGTTTTCGCTAGGTACTAAAAATACGGGGTCATAACCAAAGCCTTCTACGCCGCTTGGTTCGGCTAGGATTTGACCTTCCCAGTGGCCTTGAAAAACTTGTGGTGTTGGGTCGTGTTCGTGGCGCATGTAAACCAGCACGCACTGGAAGCGTGCGGTGCGTTGTTCGGTTGGAACACCTTGCAGTGCATCTAACAGTTTTAGATAATTTGCTTCATCGCTGGTTTGCCCATGTTCGTCAGCAGCATAACGTGCGCTGTAAATTCCTGGGGCGCCTTTTAATGCATCGACCTCTAAACCTGAATCGTCTGCCAGCGCGGGTAAGCCTGAAAACTTACAGGCGTTACGGGCTTTTAAAATTGCATTCTCAACAAAGCTTAAGCCTGTTTCTTCTGCTTCAATCGTATCGAACTCACTCTGTGGAATGACTTGGATATTCTTATTAGCAAATAGCTGTGAGAACTCACGTAGTTTGCCTTGGTTGCCACTGGCTAAGACGAGTTTTTCAATCATAAGGGAATCTTTTAGATAATGATGGTTATGTGAGATCGTGACCGTTATAACATTATGATTGAGGTTATTAAGTAATACCCTCAATCATAGATCAACAGATAACTACTCTTCTTCGTAGAAGCGCTGGCTAAATTTCACATCAAAGTTTTTTTGCTTGGCATTGCTTGGCACAACATCCAGATCAAAGTTATACATATCGCCATCATCAAAGCGGAAAGTACTGATGTAATAGATGGCTTTGCCTTCTTGTATCCGACGGAATTCTAATTCACGGCTTTGGCCTATGAGGTTACGAATGCTACCCGTCAATTTAACGTCCAGCGCCGCTGGCATTACGTCATTGGCTGTTTTCTGTAATACAGAAATATTTAAAAACCCCAAAGAACCTGAACGTGGAATATCATACAATTTGGCGACTTCTGGCGTTAAGAAACTGCTGCTTAGTCCCATATAATGTACTTCATACTCGCCAAAGACTAACTTCTGCTCGGCACTCGCACTGAGAGAGATCAGGCTCATTAAAAGCGCCCCAAATACACAGGGGAAGAAGGAGAAAAGGGAATTACTTTTAAACGTAAGCATAATAAAGCCTCCTATCGGCTAATATGGTAAACCGCAGTTTCACCGAGCATCGAAGGCCAAAGCCCGATACTCCAATGTTCATTATGATCATCATCGACAACGGTTTTATTCAAAATTCGAATGCCTTTGCTATGACATAATTGTTCGAAATCTTTAAACGTACACAGGTGAATGTTCGGCGTATCGTACCAGTTATACGGTAACGACTCAGACATCGGCATACGGCCTTTTAGCAATAAGTATAAGCGCGTTCTCCAGTAACCGAAATTAGGAAACGTAACGATAGCTTGATTACCAATACGTAACATCTCATCGACCAATACATCCGGGCTTTGTACGGCTTGTAATGCTTGGGCCATAATGACGGTATCAATGCTGTTATCTTTAAAATTGCCTAAGCCGGCATCTAGGTTTTGCTCGATAACATTGATGCCATTTCTTATGCAGTGCGTGATTTTTTCAGGGCAAATTTCTAAGCCATAACCGCGCACGCCTTTTTCAGCTTTTAAAAAGCTTAACAGTTCACCTTTACCACAACCCAGATCAAGCACTTCACTATTGGGCTTAACCCAGTGCTGGATAATGGTTAAATCAGGCCGCAAATTATTTAATGCTTGGCTCATGACAGCTCTCCTTCTGTCGTACCTATTGAGGTACTTTTTGTACACGCAGGAATATCACCTTCAACTCTTTCCATGTAGGCCCCGAATACATCAAGATAGCGCGGAATAGGTAATAAAAAGGCATCATGACCATTCTCTGAGGCAATGCAGGCATAACTTACATCTTTGTCTGCTTGAATTAATGCGTTCACGATTTCTTCAGAGCGATCAGGTGCAAAGCGCCAATCGGTTGTAAAAGAAACAACAAAAAATTTGCACTGAGCTTGGCTTAAACATTTTACCAAATCGCCATCGTGATCAACGGTCGGATCAAAATAATCCAAAGCCTTGGTCATTAGCATGTAGGTATTAGCATCAAACTGGGTGCTGAACTTTTGCCCTTGATAGTGCAAATAGCTTTCTACTTGGAATTCTGGAGAGAAGCTAAAGCTCAGCTCGTCGGCTTTTAGATCACGGCCGAACTTCTCCTTCATCGCATCACCAGACATATAGGTTAAATGCCCGAGCATGCGCGCCTGAGATAGACCTGCTTTAGGAACAACACCGTGGTCCATGTAGCGGCCGTTATGGAAGTCAGGATCTTTACTAATCGCTTGACGCGCTACTTCATTGAACGCGATGTTCTGTGCTGAAAGCTTAGGTGCAGAAGCAATGACTAGCGCATGACGTAAGCGCTCTGGGTATTGAATCGACCAGCGGAGTACTTGCATTCCGCCCAGCGAGCCACCGATAACCGCGGCCCATTGTTGGATCTTGAGGAAATCGGCTAAGCGCTTTTGGCTGCGCACCCAATCTCGTACTGCAACGATAGGGAAGTCAGGACCATAGGCTTTGCCCGTTTCAGGGTTGATGCTCGTAGGCCCCGTCGATCCTGAACAGCCACCGAGGTTATTTAAACTAACCACGAAAAATTTGTTCGTATCGATGGATTTGCCTGGGCCAATGCAGCTATCCCACCAACCTGGGCGTTTATCTTCCATGCTGTGATAGCCTGCAGCATGGTGATCACCGCTTAATGCGTGACAAATCAAAATGGCATTGCTGGCATCGGCATTAAGTTCGCCATACGTTTCGTAAATCAGTTCGTAAGATTCAAGAATGCGACCACTGCGTAATGTCAGTGGTTCATCAAAACGCTGAACTTTTGGACTTATGATACCGACGCTATCGGCTGGAATGTGCTCTGGCATGATTGCTCGTTGTCCTAGAAAACGCGATTGCTGCTCAAATTACTGTTAAGACAAGGTCGTTAAGACAGCTTAATTTGGGGGATTATAGCGATAAATGGGGATAAATTCAGGGGCTATCTGCCCCTGAACATTATACTGCTGGCTTTTACTCTTAAACCTTCCGATTTTTACTAAAACTAAATACCCATTATCAAGCCCGCAGGCATGCCGCTCGCTTTAGCCAAGCCTTGCACCAATAGAACCTCAAAAACCTGAATGAGTAAGAACATGATAATAGGTGAAAGATCGATACCGCCCATATCTGGCATGATCTTGCGAATTGGCTTCATTGCAGGCTCAAGAATTTGGTTGATTAAAATAAGCACTGGGTTGTAAGAATTAGGCGCAACCCAGGAAGCAATTACGGTAATCAATAATCCCCAAAAGTAGACTTTTAATAACAGACTAAGTACGCCAATCGAGGCCCATAAGGCAACTTGTATCGGCGGCTGAATGCCATTAAGTAGTAAAATCAATACCACGGCAATCGCTTGAACCAGTAACGCCAAGACCAGCGAGGCAATGTCGATTCCACCCCAGCCAGGGATGACTTTACGTAGGGGAATAAGCAGTGGATTGGTCGCTTTTACAATGAATTGCGATACTGGGTTGTAGAAATCTGCACGTACTAGCTGTAGTAAAAAGCGTAATACCACGACCAATAAATACAGGCCAACTAGGGTATTAATTACTAACATGCCCACTTGGGTAAGAGGGGTCATATACATCTCCGCAAAGGTATTAAAACTATTGGAACTACTATAAAACTAACATAGCACTAAGATAGAACCGATAAAGATTATTTTCTACCTCTATCGGAGCTCTATGCCTTATCTATACATTTTTTTACTGAGCCACATTGATTAAATGGCAGCAACCTCTAGCTTGATGGCTCTTCTTCGCCCAACAGCTGAGCCAGTTCGCCTGATCGACGATTTGCCGCAGCAAGGGCCGCTTTTACGATATCTCGTAGGTGGGCGCTTTCAAACGTATTAATAGCTTGCTCAGTCGTGCCGCCAGGAGAGGTAACGCGACGACGTAATTCAGCAACATCAACATCGCTTTGTTTTGCCATATGAGCCGCACCAATGGCGGTTTGCATCGTTAGTTCACTGGCGGTTTCGCGACTCAAGCCTAGCTCAACCCCAGCATCGATCATGGCTTCCATGAACAAGAAGTAATATGCAGGCCCACTACCAGAGACCGCAGTAACGGCATCAATTTCAGCTTCGCTTTGCACCCATTGAACAATGCCAGCGGCTTTCAGCACAGTCTCAGCTAAGTTCTTTTGCACAATAGAAGTCTGTTCATTCGCGAATAAGCCACTGGCCCCTAATTGAATCAGTGACGGTGTATTCGGCATGCAGCGCACAATGGCTTGCTTCTCTCCTAACCAAGACTGTAGGGAAAACAAGTTAATACCTGCTGCGATGGATACAAATAATGGTTGTTTAGCAAACCCTTTAAGCGCAGTGGTAATCATAAGAGCCACGTCTTTCATCACTTGAGGTTTTACTGCAAGCACGACAATGTCAGCATTTTCCATGGCAGGGCCGCAGTCAGCAAAAGCATTAACTCCATACTGTTTTATTAATTGTTCGCGCTGAGATTCATTAGGATCGCTGACACTAATGGATTCGGGTGCGTGACCTTGTGCGATTAAACCACCGATGAGGCTGGTGGCCATGTTGCCACCGCCGATAAAACAAACATTGCTCATGGAAATTCCTTAATCTTTTTCAGACTTTTTAATTGAATCTAATCACGACTGCCAAAAATATCGGTACCAATTCTGACTTGGCTACTACCGTGCTGTACTGCTAATGCTAAGTCACTCGACATGCCCATGGATAATACTGTGCATTGCGGATGATTGTTAGCGAGTTGCTGCAAAAGTTGCTGCATCTCATCAAATTGAGCAGCCAGAACATTTTCATCTTTAGTGGCTTCAGGAATACACATTAATCCTTGTAGAGATAAGTTCGGCAGCTTCTCAATAAATTTAGCGAAACTTTCGACGTGCTCTGGGGAAATGCCACTCTTTTGATCTTCGCGGCTAATATTCACTTGAATTAATACATTCAATGCTGGCAGTGCAGGAGAACGCTGGTCGTTTAAACGTTGTGCGATTTTTTCCCGATCTAATGTTTCTACCCACTGGAAATGCTCAGCGATAACACGAGTTTTATTTGATTGTATTGGACCAATAAAGTGCCATTCAATGTCTTTTAAATGTGCCAGTGTAGTTATTTTTTCGACAGCGTCTTGTAGGTAATTTTCACCAAAAGCACGTTGCCCAAATTGATACAGGGTTTCGACCATGTGAGCAGGCTTAGTTTTGCTCACCGCTAGCAGTTTAACCGTGTCATCTGAACGGTGTGCTTGTTCACAAACCGAGGAAATATGCGTGCTAACGGCCTGATATCGTTGCTCTAATGTGGACATTTTTAGTAACTGCTTTAGGATTAGAAGGTTAATATTAGTTACAGTAGTGTATCGTTCTCTATACTGAACAAAGCGATATAAAATAGTATAAGCGAAATCCCAGTTTAGGTTGAGGAACAAGTATGGATATTACTGAGTTATTGGCATTTAGTGCGAAGCAAGGCGCTTCAGATTTACATCTATCCGCTGAAATGCCACCAATGATTCGAGTTGATGGTGATGTTCGCCGTATTAACTTGCCGGCGCTGGATCATAAAGAAGTTCATTCGCTCGTTTATGAAATCATGAATGATAAGCAGCGTAAGGACTTTGAAGAATTTTTAGAGACCGATTTCTCGTTTGAAGTTCCGGGCGTTGCTCGTTTCCGTGTTAACGCGTTCAATCACAACCGTGGTGCGGGTGCGGTATTCCGTACTATTCCCTCAAAGATTCTGAGTATGGATGATTTGGGCATGGGGCAGATCTTCAAAGACCTAGCCATGACCCCACGAGGCATGGTGTTGGTGACTGGGCCAACGGGTTCGGGTAAATCCACTACATTGGCCGCCATGGTCGATTATATTAACGATACCAAATACGACCATATTCTGACTGTAGAAGATCCCATCGAATTCGTACATGAATCGAAGAAAAGCCTGATTAACCAACGTGAAGTACATCGCGATACGCTGGGTTTTAACGAGGCATTGCGATCGGCGTTGCGTGAAGATCCCGATGTTATTCTGGTAGGCGAGATGCGAGATTTAGAAACCATTCGTCTAGCATTATCCGCAGCAGAAACTGGCCACGTCGTATTTGGCACCTTGCACACTAGCTCCGCCGCCAAGACCATTGACCGTATTGTGGATGTATTTCCAGCGGAAGAGAAATCGATGGTGCGCTCTATGTTGTCAGAATCCCTACAAGGGGTTATCTCGCAAACATTATTGAAAAAAACCGGTGGTGGCCGAATTGCCGCTCACGAAATTATGATTGGCACGCCAGCGATTCGTAACCTGATTCGTGAATCAAAGATCGCACAGATGTATTCTGCGATTCAAACCGGTGGCTCTTTAGGTATGCAAACAATGGATCAGTGTTTACAGACGATGCTGAGCAAAGGTTTGATTACCCGAGAAGTGGCACGCGATAAAGCGAAGATGCCTGAAAACTTTTAATCATAAACTTTTAATGATTCGTAAACCCATTTTAGATACTTAATACGCTCGGAGTTATAGCTCATGTCGATGGAAAAATTCTTGCGGGTCATGGTGGAAAAAAACGCCTCTGACTTATTTATTACCGCGGGAGTCCCAGCTTCTATTAAAGTGCATGGCCGCATTATGCCTCTAACGAAGAGTCCGTTAGCGGCTGAGCAAAGCCGAGATATCGTTATGGGTTTAATGAATCAGCGACAGCGTGATGAATTCGACGCGCATAAAGAATGTAACTTTGCGATTAATGCCACGGGTATTGGCCGTTTCCGTGCCAGTGCTTTTTACCAGCGCAATGTTGTCGGCATGGTATTACGTCGAATTGAAACTAAAATCCCCTCTGTTGATGAACTGGGTTTGCCTGATGTGGTTAAAGAACTCGCGATGGCGAAGCGGGGTTTGATCTTATTTGTGGGTGCGACCGGTGCGGGTAAGTCGACGTCTTTAGCGGCGATGATTGGTCATCGTAACTGCAATAGTAAAGGCCATATATTAAGCGTTGAAGACCCCATTGAATTTATTCATCAGCATCAGGGCTGTATAGTTACACAGCGTGAAGTGGGTATGGATACCGAAAGCTTTGAGATTGGCTTGAAGAATGCTCTGCGTCAGGCACCTGACGTGATCATGATTGGTGAAGTGCGCAGTTCAGACGTTATGTCGCATGCGGTAACTTTTGCTGAAACGGGTCACCTAGCCTTAGCGACGTTGCACGCTAACAATGCTAACCAAGCGTTGGATCGAGTATTGCACTTTTTTCCACCAGAGCGTCATCACCAAATTTGGATGGATTTGTCGCTGAATTTACGGGCGATTGTGGCACAGCAGCTCATTCCAACCCCTGATGGCAAAGGCCGTAGGGCAGTAGTTGAGGTGCTGGTTAATACACCGTTGGTCTCGGATATGATTCGCAAAGGTGAAGTTCATGAACTGAAAGCGTTGATGAGTCGCCAAAATGACGAGGGTATGCAGACGTTTGATCAGGCCTTATACGCTTTGTATGAATCGGGCGAGATTACTTATGAAGATGCAATTGCTCACGCAGATTCGCCAAATGATCTACGCTTAATGATTAAGTTGGGTTCAGAAACAGATTCAGATCATCTTGATGCGGCCTCTAAAGGTTTGACGCTGCAAGATTGATCGTATCCGCACTCTGTAAAACGTATCTGAAAGTCACCTGTATGAAAATTATTGATATGAGTAGGGCATAGATTGCGGTCATCACAGAGAATATTAACAAGGTTAGCGCAAGGTTATTCACGGTATTGGTGGTTGCCAACCATCATGGTTCTAATGCTAATACCTTTGAGTCAAAGCAACTTTTTGCTTTTTCATACTTTGGTCGAACTTTTTGCCATAACCGTCGCGATTATTAGTGCGATTGTTGCGTGGCATACTTATGCTCTGGCTAAAAATCAGTTTTTACTCCTATTAGGCTGTGGATACTTCTTCATTGGTGGGCTAGATCTTGCCCACATGCTTAGCTTTACCGGTCTGCCTTTTGTCGAAAATGATTCCGGCAACATGAGTCTGCAGTTCTGGATTATTGCCCGGTTTTTTGAAGCCTCTCTATTGCTCGTCGCGCCTTTATTTATTAATGCCGAATTTCGTCCGCGTAATCTTATTATTATTCTATCCAGTATGATGTTATTACTGTGCTGGGCCATTATTCAGAATTGGTTGCCAGCTTTTTATATTGACGGCAAAGGGTTAACGCTTACTAAAATAATTTTAGAATACGTCATTATTCTTTTGCTGGTCGGAGCGCTCTTTACCTTTTGGCAAGCAAGGCAAGAAATAGAGATGAGTAATTTAATTCTCATTAATATCTCTATTATTTTAACTATTTTTGCTGAGTATTCTTTGACGCTGTATAGCGAATTTAGTGACTCGATGATTATTATTGGGCACATGCTGAAGTTGCTTTCGTATTGGGCAATCTATGTTGTGTTAATCGAATCCAGCTTGAGGCAGCCATTTCTTAGTCTTGCCCGTGATGCTAATACTTATGATGCGGTTCCTGATGAAACCATTGTCGTTGATCGGGACGGGTATGTTCGTCAAGTAAATGAAGCCGTTCGGCGCAACCTTGATCATCCAGAAAGTGCTATTGGCAGTCGATGTCATGCACTGCAACACGATCCTAAAATAACAGAACAAGACTGCCAAATTTGTCGCTGTATTCGTGTGGGTGAGGCATTGGCACGCAGTGAATATTTTATAGAGAGCCAACAGCAGTGGTTTGAAGTCATTCTATCGAAGATCAGCCATGGGGATAACTCTCTTGCTATGGTGCATGTTCGTAGAAATATTACGGTCGCAAAAGATGCCCAAGCCCGCTCAGAAATTTTCAATCGTTTATATACGGTATTGAGTCATACCAATAAAGCGATAGCGGGTGCAAGTACACGCCAAATGATGTTTACCGATATCTGTGATATCGCCGTACGTCATGGTGGCTTCAAAATGTCTTGGATCGGCTTAGTGAATCATAAAACGATTAAGCCGCAAGTGCATGCTGGGGATGAGTCGGGTTATTTGAAAACGATGGAGATTCGGTTAGATGATTCGGCTCTTGCTCGCGGTCCGGTCGGGCAGGCTGCAAAAACTAATCAGGTGCGGTGTGTTAATAATACCAAGTTAGATCCTGATTTTACACCTTGGAGTGATGCTGCAGAGCAGCGAGGATATGAAGCTTTAGCGGCTGTCCCTCTAAGTATTAATAATCAGGTAGTGGGGATTTATGCTATTTATTCTGAGCTGCCAGACGCTTTTGATGACAAAATGTTATCGCTGTTAGATTCACTCGGCCGTGACATTGGGGCGGCGATGTTACGCTTACAGGAGCGTCAGAAACAGGACCAGGTAGAAGCCAAAATTCATCAGTTATCCCAGGTAGTTGAACAGAACGCTCATGCAATTTTAATTACTGATATTAACTTTAAAATCGAATACGCGAATAGAGCGTTTACCGCATTAACAGGATACCTTCAGCAAGAACTGGTCAATAAAACTCCTGCAATACTTCGCAGCCGTTATACTGACAATGATACTTCTAGTGACATTAATCGCACGTTGAAAGCGGGTCGAGAATGGAGTGGTCAGGTTCGTAATCAGCGCAAAGATGGGTCGCTCTATTGGGCACTACAGTCGATCATTCCGATTAAGAGCGACGATGGCGAAATTACCCATTATGTTTCGACGTCAGAAGATAATACCGATTTACACAATGCGCAGCAGACCATTGAGCAACTTGCATTTTATGATCCGTTAACCAATTTACCTAACCGTAGATTATTATCCGATCGATTACAGCAAGCTTTGGAGCATGCCCAGCGTAATCCTGATGAAATGGTTGCGGTGATGGTCTTTGACTTAGACAACTTCAAAACGGTGAATGATTCTCTGGGTCATAACTATGGCGATGATTTGTTAAAGCATGTCGCGCAAATATTCCAATCACAGATTCGCAGTGAGGATACGGTCTCTCGCCAAGGTGGGGATGAATTCACCATCGTTTTAGCGGGTATGAAGCAGATTGAGAAAATCGCAGATATTGCCGATACTATTTTGCAGAAACTGTCCCATCCAATTAATCTTTCGGGACATCAGGTTGTTATAGGAAGCAGTATTGGTATTGCGGTTTACCCTAACGACGCTGACAGTCATGATGAATTATTGCGCAATGCCGATATGGCCATGTATCACGCTAAAGAGGAAGGGAAAAATAATTTCCAATTCTTTATGCCGACCATGAACAAGCAAGCTCATCACAGGTTGCTGCTCGAGAATAAATTACGTAATGCGATTGAAAAAAATCATTTTCAGCTGTTTTATCAGCCTCAACTCGATTTAAAAACTGGGGATGTTGTTGGCACAGAAGCATTAATTCGCTGGTTCGATCCAGAGCAAGGTATGATCTCCCCAGCTGAATTTATTCCTTTAGCTGAAGATACGGGCTTGATTGGTCAAATAGGCGATTGGGTAATTGATGCAGCTTGCCGTGATATGAAAGCCTTACAAGCGAAAGGTTTTCCACAGGTTAAAGTTGCGATTAATGTATCGGCGTTTCAGTTTCGTCATGGTAAACATTTAACCGAAGTTATTCGTCAATCTCTAGAAGAGCATGACTATCCTGCTAAGCTATTTGCATTAGAGCTGACAGAAAGTATTTTGATTGACGATGTTAATGAAACGCTGAATATTCTTAATAGTATGCGTGACTTAGGTATTACATTAGCGATTGATGATTTTGGGACGGGTTATTCATCGTTAAGCTACTTAAAACAATTTCCGATCGATATATTAAAAATAGATCAATCCTTTATTCGTGACATTACAACGGATGCGAGTGACAAGGCGATTGTTAGCGCGATTATTGCTATGGCGCAGCAGCTTGATATTGATGTGTTAGCCGAAGGTGTTGAGACGTTAGAGCATCAGGCCTTTTTGCAAAGCCAAGGTTGTGATTATGTGCAGGGGTACTTGTATTGTAGGCCGATCCCCGCCGATGAATTATTTGATCACTGGCAGAAAAAACAGCTTACGTTTAAGTAAGTTGTTTTTTCTGCCAGTTCTATTTGAGTGATGAAAGTTACGCTCGGTAAACTTCGCGTCCAGCACTCAATGTTAACGTAACTTCACCCATTAATATTTCGCCCAACACCGGGTTGTTTTTTCCTGTCGATGCGATTGAGTCGGCGCTATAGCAAACTTTCGCTTCTTGCTTAACAACTACCAGATTAGCTAATTGCTTTAATTGCAAACCAGCCTTTAGTCCTAAAATCTTTGCTGGCAAAATCGAGCTAGCATTGATCATTGCGTTTAATTCCAACTCCCTTTTATTCACCAGCGTCAGCATCATGGATAACCAAGTATCCAAAATACTCATGCCCGGTTCTGCTGCGGCAAAGGGTGCTTTCTTCGCGGCGATGTCTTGCGCTTGATGGTTTGAACAAATAGCCAGAGTACCATCATTAACACCGGCTAATAATGCTTTTCGATCTGCTTCAGTGCGTAATGGAGGCTGCACGTAAAACGTACTATTGAAGCCGTTCACGTCTTCGTCTGTAAACATAAGATTAGCAATGGCGACGTCTGCGCTGACGGGCAAGCCTTGTGCTTGTGCATCACGAATCATTGCAACAGAACGGCCACAACTCAGCTGGCTAAAGTGAGTACGGCAACCTGTAAGTTCAACCAAAAGAAGCTGTTGTGCGAGTGCTGTTGTTTCTGCAACGGCCGCAATACCTGCCAAACCAAGACGATTTGCGGTTGGCCCTTCATGCATTTTTCCATTGGCACTTAAATCACAATCTTCAGCGGTTAGCATTATGAGCATGTTATGCGTTTTGGCATATTCCATGATGCGGCGTAATACTAGAGCATTTTTAATCGGTGCTCGGGCATTAGATAGCGCGATGCAGCCAGCTTGTTTAAGGCTGTGCATGTTGGCTAATTGATCCCCTGCTAGGTTTTGTGTCAGCGCACCAATCGGCAATAAACGACTGCTATTGGCTTTGGCTGAGGCTTGCTGCAATAAGCTTACGTTTGCGGGAGTATCAATGAGAGGTTTGCTGTTAGGTTGAGCGCAAAGGTGGGTAATTCCGCCCTTAGCCGCCGCTAACGTTTCGCTGGTCACATTATTAATATTGGCGCTCAGATCGATCAAACCTGGGATTAACAATGCTTGCTCAGCATCGAATTCTGGATTAGATGAGGTTGACTGTCCTGCAGGCGTAATCGCTGCAATGAGGCCATATTCGATCACAATATCGCTAAGCTGATTCAGACCTTGGCTTGGATCGAGTACTTGTGCATGGGTTAGCGTTAAAGTACTCATGCTGTTATTCCTTTCGCAATTAGCGCTTGCTGTTCTGCAACTTGTCCGCTCATGGCCATTGCCATGACCGCCATACGTACGGCGATACCGTAACTGACTTGATTTAGAATCACTGATTGCGCGCCATCGGCTACTGCAGAGTCAATTTCAACGCCTCGGTTGATCGGGCCAGGGTGCATAACAATTGCATCAGGTTTGGCCAGAGCGAGCTTGGCCTCTGTTAGGCCGTACAATTTAAAATACTCTCCTTCACTTGGAAGTAGCGCGTCGGACATGCGTTCTTTTTGCAGTCGTAACATAATGATAACGTCGACATCAGCTAAACCCTGCTCCATATCGAAGTAGATATTAGCGCCAAGGTCTTTCATTTCTTTAGGAATCAAAGTCGCTGGGCCAATTACTCGAATTTCTTTAGCGCCTAATGTTTTTAACGCATGGATTTGAGAGCGAGCAACACGTGAGTGCAATATATCTCCGACGATCGCGACAGTCTGGCCTTCAATCGCGCCTTTATGGCGACGAATGGTTAGCATATCCAGCATGGCTTGGGTTGGATGAGCGTGTCGGCCATCCCCCGCATTAATGATGGCAACCCCCGGAGTGACTTGTTCAGCAATAAAGTGAGCGGCACCGCTGTCTGCATGGCGTACAACAAACATGTCGCTGTACATCGCTTCAAGATTCCACAAAGTATCCATCAAGGTTTCACCCTTGGAGGTAGCAGAGCTGGCAATATCTAAGTTGAGAATGTCTGCGCTTAAACGCTTTGCTGCGAGTTCGAAAGTTGAACGAGTACGCGTTGAGTTTTCAAAAAACAGATTCACCACGGTTTTACCGCGTAGTAGAGGAACCTTCTTAACCGCTCGCTCTTGAGTGCTAATAAAGGAGTCTGCTAGGTCTAAAATTTCAGTTAATAGCGCCTTACTTAGACCTTCTGTGGTTAAGAAGTGCTTTAGACGGCCGTCAGCGGTGAGCTGTACTTGAGTAGGATCGGAATGGCGGGTCATAATTAATAACTCATAAGTTCTAAAGCTTCAGTTGAAGCGAAATGACAACGGTTAACCAAGGGTTAATGCTAATGGGTTAGGACCCGATAATTTGATTTTTTGACCGGCTTTCAGTTCAAGTGTTGCACCGACTAAATCTGCTTGAATTGGCAGCTGGCGTTGGCCTATATCCAGTAAGCATACAAGGTGAATTCTTGTTGGGCGGCCATAGTCGAAAATCTCGTTCATGGCGGCTCTAATCGTACGGCCACTCATTAATACGTCATCAACTAAAATGATGTCACGATCTTCGATGGAATCGGGTAGTTCTGAGCCTTTTGCTTGTAAGCTTAAGCCTCGTTCGTCAAAGTCATCGCGGTAAAAACTGATGTCTAAAATACCCAGCTCAGGTAAGTTTAAAGCGGCCTGTAAACGCTGTGCTAGCCAAGCTCCGCCAGTACGGATGCCGATGATTAGCGGCTGTTGTAAGTTCTTTTCAACGATGAATTGTTTAACATCAAGAACCAGTTGCTGATACAAGACTTCTGGATCGGGTAGTTCGGAGACTGACGTGATCATGTTGCTAAATCCTTATTCGCTTTGCTCAGATTGATACTGAGTCAGAAAGCTTTCTAAAATGAGTTGTGCTGCGATGCCATCCACCGAGTTTTCGCCGAAATTACGATTTCCACCCATTTCGATGACGATGCCCTTTGCTTCATAGCTGGTGAGTCGTTCGTCGTGAGTAAAGGAAGGGCGATGAAAACGGCCTTCTAGGCGATTGGCAAATTTATTGGCGCGACGACTGAGATCGCTGGGTGTGCCATCCATATTTAATGGCAATCCAGTTAGAAAGGCCTGTGGCTTCCACTCTTCAATAATCTTGCCGAGCTGTTCCCAGTTGGGAATACCATCGCGGGCTTTAATTGGTTCAATTGGAGTGGCCTTGCCTGTTATGCGCTGGCCAACGGCGATGCCAATGCGCTGGGTGCCAAAATCAAAGGCCATCCAGTGGTCGTAAACTTGTGCCATTATGCGTGCCCTGCTTCTGAACTGAGGAATCCTTCATCGATGCCAAGTAGTTTAAGTGCGGCTTGGTACATTTCATCTTCGGGGGTATTAAAAATGATATCAGCATTGGCTGCGACGGTTATCCAAGAGTTATTTAGTAGCTCTTGCTCTAGCTGACCTGCTTCCCAGCCAGCGTAGCCCAAAGCGACTTTATAGTGTTTAGGACCCGCACCTTGCGCTAAGGAGGTTAGAATGTCTTTTGAAGTACTGACGTGAATATCGTCAGTAATCGACAGTGTTGAGCGCCAGTCCCCTTTCTCTAAGTGAAGAATAAAGCCATGGTCTTGATGAACAGGCCCACCTAGTAGTACGGGGTGGTCATGGCCATGAGCGCCATCAATCTCCAGTTGATCTAACACTTCGTGAAGACTGAGGTCAGTAGAGTGGTTCAATACGATACCCATAGCACCGTTGTCATCATGGCTGCATATATAGGTGATGCTGTGTTCAAAAGAAGAATCTTTGAGGGTTGGCATAGCAATTAAAAAATGATCTTTTAAACTGCTGAATGCTGGAGTTTCGGCCATTAGTTTACGCCCGTCATATAGCGGTTGCCTTTAAATTTCCAGGTGCGGATGATTTCGAGTAAATCTACATCTTGTTTCATTTCTTCTGTGAAGGGGGCAAAAGGCGCGGAGCGACGAACGATGCGTATGGCAGCATCATCAAGCACTTTTTTTCCAGAAGACTCTAATACTCGGAGGTTGTTTATAGTGCCGTCAGGATTTATAGAAACTAGTAGGCGCAAAGAGCAATCATTAAAACAACCTTCAGCTTCACGCGGATAGTTGATGCGGCCCATGTTTTCAATTTTACGACGCCAGCTATCAACGTAATACGCATCATTAGCCTTCATTGTTGAAGCTGCGGTAAGACGTTGAATGCGGGGAGTCTTCGCATAAATTTGTCTCTGGCTATCCAGTTTTGCTTCTAGACTAGCAATTTCCAGGCTGCGCTCAAGTAAGGACTTTCGAGGTCCTTCTGGGGTGTCATTGGGTTCGGCCG
>Ga0209305_1000392_pt1 | contig 32551 bp, 28 predicted proteins | sample COGITO_mtgs_1103_FD_184792 | JGI IMG/M metagenome (GOLD analysis project Ga0209305, IMG submission 184792) | Pelagic marine microbial communities from North Sea - COGITO_mtgs_110321 (SPAdes) (version 2) | ecosystem: Environmental > Aquatic > Marine > Epipelagic ...
AATCCTGGCGCTAGCATTGTGCATGACCCTCGCTTAACCTGGAATACAATTGAGATGGCCGAAGCTGCTGGCGGCAAGGCGATTCAAAGTAAAACAGGTCACGCTTTCATTAAAGAACGCATGCGTTTAGAAGATGCTGTTTATGGTGGCGAGATGAGTGCTCACCATTACTTTAAAGATTTCTTTTATTGCGACAGCGGCATGATTCCTTGGTTACTAGTCGTTGAGCTGATCAGTAAAACTGGCAAGTCGTTAACTCAGCTGGTTGAAGAGCGCATGGCAAAATTCCCTTGCTCTGGTGAGATCAACAGTGTGTTAGAAGACGCTCCAGCGACTTTGGTTAAAGTAGAGGCCCATTACGCTTCATCGGGTGCTGAGATTGATCATACTGACGGTTTGAGCATGAACTTTGGTGATTGGCGCTTTAATTTACGTGCATCGAATACGGAACCCGTTGTGCGTCTTAACGTTGAAAGCCGCGGCGATCAGGCACTAATGGAAGCTAAAACGGCTGAATTGTTGAAATTAATGAAGGGCTAAACAGTCTTTTTTTACTTTGTTGGAATAAAATCTGTAAGCGGTTGAATTAATTACAGTTTTTTATTCTAACAAGTGTTGACATAGGGGCATGGTCTACGTATTATGCGTCCCGTTGCCAAGACATTCCTCGATAGCTCAGTTGGTAGAGCAGTAGACTGTTAATCTATTGGTCGCTGGTTCAAGTCCAGCTCGAGGAGCCATTTATTATCTTGTAATGAATTGGATTGCTTAGCAACAGTGTTCGGGATATAGCGCAGTCTGGTAGCGCGCCTGCTTTGGGAGCAGGATGTCGGGAGTTCGAATCTCTCTATCCCGACCATCTTTATCTAAGATGGTCATCTTACGAAATACTCTATTTCAAATTATCAAAATCAAATATACTTTTTTATAGTCTTTATATTTTTATCGAATATATTTTATTGCTAGAATTTTCTACACATAAGCAATCCCCTTATTTTATTAGAAATAAATTTTAGGCAAAAAAAAGCAGCCTAATAGTAAGCTGCTTATTTATTCACTAATCCATTCGCTATTCAATTAACAAATCAAAACCCTAATCCGTTAAAGAGACTTTCTCGTAAAAATGGCTCAATACTTTGGTCAAGTTATGCGCATCCTCACTACCCGCAAGCTCACGAATAGAATGCATACCAAAAGTCGGCACACCAATATCAATCGTATCCACACCCAACCCTGAAGCGATTGCCGGGCCAATGGTACTTCCACAGCCCAAATCCGTACGCGTTACGAACGATTGATACTTAACACCTACGTCATTACAGACTTGCTTAAAGACCGCGGCAGTAAAGCTGTTAGTTGCATAGCGCTGATTAGCGTTCACTTTAATAACAGGCCCCTGATTGATGATAGGCCCATGATTTTCATCGTGCTTTTCAAAATAATTGGGGTGAATTGCGTGCGCATTATCCACCGAGATCATCAGCGAGTTCGCCATAAGGCGATTACGATCTTCGATACTTGGCCAGATTCTTTCAATAGTATGCTCTAAGAAAGGCCCCTGTGCGCCACAAGCACTCACAGAACCAACCTCCTCATGGTCGGTACAGACAAATACTTTATTCTGACCCGGACCCGAACTTAATAACGCCTGCAAACCGACATAACAACTTAATAAGTTATCCAATCGCGCACTGGCAATAAATTCGTTTTCTAGACCGATCACCGCTGGCGGCTGCGTATCGTAAAAGAATAATTCGTAATCTAAAATCGATTCAACCGACTCATACTGCTTGCGTACTTCTGCCATCAAGATCGTATTTAAATCTTGCTTACTTTCACCTACAATCGCCAATACCGGCGGCAAGTCGGTTTGCTTATTAATCGTGCGAGAGCTATTCGCTTCACGATCAAGATGAATCGCTAAACTTGGAACCGTCGCAATCGCGCGTTCAAAGTTAATCATTACCGATTTAATTTTGCCGTCTATACGTGCATGCACACGCCCTGCTAGGGATAAATCACGATCAAACCAAGGGGCAAGTAAAACCCCACCATAAACCTCAACACCCAGCTGAAAGTAACCTTTATCGGTCATATTGGCATTAGGCTTTACTTTCAAACAAGGACTGTCGGTATGAGCGCCCAACAAACGCAGTGGCTGAGATTTATCGGCTAACCAAAAAGCGACAATAGAAGAATCATTACGACGAACAAAATAACCCGCTTGCTCTTGCAACTGCCAAGCTTGATCTTCAAATAATTCGGTATAACCCGCAGACAATAGAATACTCGCCATGCTTTCGGTCGCATGAAACGGTGTAGGACTGGCTTGTAAAAAGCCTAATAGAGATTGGTTGAAATCAGATAACGGTAAAAGAGATTTTGACATCAGTGTTCCTAAGCGGAGCCTTCATGAATGAGGCAGCCCGCTTAGAAATTAACTGACTAGAAACACAGTGCTATGTTTTAGCCAATTAAATAAACAGCAGGCTTAGCCTTCTTGTTTAACATCCAATAATTCTACTTCAAATACTAAAGCAGAGTTAGCTGGAATTTTAGGGCTTGGGCTTTGTGCGCCGTAAGCCAAGTCAGCTGGGATATAAAGCTTCCACTTATCACCAACAGACATCAACTGAAGTGCTTCAGTCCAACCAGCGATAACGCGGTTAACTGGGAACTCAGCTGGAGTACCACGCTCAACAGAGCTGTCAAAAACAGAACCGTCAGTTAGAGTACCATGGTAATGAACAGATACAGTATCAGTAGCCGCTGGTTTAGCACCGGCCTCTGCTGCGGCTGTAATCACTTCGTATTGTAGTCCAGACTCTAAAGTAGTAACACCTTCTTTCTTACCGTTTTCAGCAAGGAAGTCAGCACCTACTTGAGCAGCAGCATCATTTAATGCGGCTTGCTTACGCTCTTGCTCTTCACGGATTGTTTCGAAAGCCGCTTGTAGAGTTTCTTGATCGATGCGTTTTTCAGCACCTGACAATGCATCAGAGATACCTGCAGCAATAGCGTCTACATTTAACTCAACAGCGTCACGAGCTAAGCTCTCGCCAATATTTAGACCAACACCATAGCTTGCTTGATCAACATGATTTTCTAATTTCACTTCGTTCTCCTGGCTACAACCAACCAATATTAAAGCACCCATAGCTAATACAGGTACTTGCTTGAATAATTTCATTGTTATTCCCCAAAGGTTTCATTTTTGATTATTTTTAAACGGCACAACACTACACCATTTACTCAACAAATCCCATCACAGAACAAATGTCTAAAAGTGATATGGTACTCAAATTTTATATTTCAAGACGTAAGCATTGAAAATATAAATCTAAATAAGAATGCAAACAGATTAAAGATAATACTGTTTGTATTTTAACCAATCACAAAAAGCATTATCAGCACTCAAAGCGCCCAGCATCTTGACGACGCTGACACTCTCGCTGAATATTTTTGCACACTTGAATTTCTGCCGTCGTCATATTCATTTCATTGGCACAGCGATAAGCACGTTCACGCAGATCACTTCCATCCAGTCTTGAAAGGTTGCTATCGCAAGCAGTAACGATGAAACAAGATGCAAATAATGCCGCTGTTAAGAGATAATTCACGAATATAAATTCTCATTTTTTTTACAGACTGTCATAGACACAAAGTATTGTCTAGCAATGGCACCTGACTCGATTCAATGATATGACGGATAATTTCAGCAATAGTTCGAAAATTAACGCGTTTTCAGTAATAATATTGCCACTAGAAACTTCCTCGATTCAAATAACTAGAAAGAATGAAAGCCTTATGAATACCGTGATTAAAGTCATCATCACCACGGCCGCATTATTATTAGCGGCTTGCGGCCCTTCGAAAGCAGAACTTGGACGCTTAGAACTGCTAGCTCAAGAACAAGCTCGCATCGCTGCAGAGCAAGCACAAAAAGAAGCCACTACTCGAAAAAAACGCATGAATAGCCGCCTTCAAGGTGCAGACCTTCACTGGAGCAATAAAGACTACCTTAGCGAAAAGAATGTACAGTCATTATTCAGCTCTCAAGACAAACGCTTTGCGGGTCTAACGAATGAAGAGCTTGAGCAGCAAAATACCTACTTTATTAATTATCCGCTGCAAGCCGCTCGCTATGATTATAAAAAAGGCTTTCATCCTTTTAGGATTGTTGGCATTCGTAGCCTACCTAATAGCGGGCCGTATAGTAGCTTGTTTCCCGATGAGGCAGCAGATTATGCCCCAGGTCAATCAGCAAAATCGGTTGTAGAATTTGCATTGCATCAAGACTTAGAAAAAAATCGCCTTGGCCAAGATGTATTAATGAAAAATGGACACCGCTGGGTTGCCACAGTATTGAATTTCAAAAACTATCCGGCCTTAAAACCCTACAACCGCAACTGGCAGTGGATTCCTGGCGTATTTGAAGACATTAAGTGGAACGCCAGCCCAGAAAAAACTCACGCTCAAAGTGATGGCCGTAACTTAGAAGTTCAACTTGGCCTGCGTTTTTGTACATTAGAAGATCGCTGCTACAGCAATATTGATTATCAAGGCCATCCGACTCACGCCGTACGGGCTGAGGTAATGAGTATTTATGTAGGTAATCGTGAAAGCGGAGAGATCTTAGCAAAGTTTGTACGCGAAGCAGAATAGATATTAAACATTGATTTTAGAACATAAAAAAACCGCCATTAGTTAGACTAATGACGGTTTTTTAGAACTGTAGTTTGAGCTTACAAACCAATAGACACATTCAATCCAAAGAACATACCCGATACATCAATATCAGTTTCCACATCAACCGTATCTTCATCTGTTGTCAGGTTGATAGAGCGATGACCTGCCTCAAGATTCACATCCACCAATGGAATTGGCAAAGTATAACCCAGCGCGATTGCAGTATCTGTTACGCCATTACCGTCATAAGATATCGCATTCAAATCTGCACGCGCATAAATACCAAATGGCGTACCAATATCAACATTCAAATAACCCATTGGCATAATTACGTTTAAGTTTTCATCGATTGGCCCAGTAGGCACATCAACACTGCCATCGAACTGACGAGCGGTTAACCCGAAATTAATATCAACATAAGGAATTGGTAAAGGCACACCCCAATACATAGTTAAATCAGTGTGACTCAAATCGATTTCTGAGCTGTTACTCCCAGAAAAATCTAAATCAGTTTTCATGATTTTTATATTTGGCAGAACAGGAATCGGATGTTCAAAAGCAACAAAAAGAACATTATTAGTCTCAGAATCAATCCCTAAGTCATCATCAAGATCAAATGATGAACTTGATGAATCTTCAACTGAACCCGTCGCTTCAGCATTCCACATGCTTGCGCCCGCTTTAACGGTAAATAATAAATCGGCTTGCGCCATCATTGGTGTGGCTGCGACAATCGCGACTGCTAACAATTTTTTCATGCGAATTCCTTGAATAATTATTTTTTTCATTGTCTTAAGCGAAACGACAATCTTAAGATTACCCGTAGTTTGCCCTTGTTCTATGGCAAAACTCAAGCCATCGCGTTAAATAGTTTGAAATAAAACGTATTTTTGGGGAACTTTTTACAATATTAAACCTTTCACTCCATTACATCCCACAAAAAAGACTACTTCAGCGCTCGCCAACCCGTACTTTCACCCTGAATTGCCGCATCAACATCCTTCCAATCGCATTTCAAAACATGCGCAAATTCTTTTTGTACAAGCTCCAACTGATTATTCTTATCACTGATATGGCTCGCCAATACGTGCTGAATGCCAGGCCATAATAAACGCGATAATAAATCAGCAGCTTGCTGATTATTAAGATGGCCAAAATCCCCTGCGACCCGTCGCTTTAATGCTGGCGGATACGAACCTTGTTGTAATAATTGCAAATCATGATTAGCTTCGAGCAACAAGCCATGACAGTTTTGATAAGCGTCTATTACATAGGGTGTCAAAGAACCCAAATCAGACAACACACCGACTTTAAAACGCTCACTTGAGACGACAAACTGAACAGGCTCTTGCGAGTCGTGAGGCACGACAACGGTTTGAATAGAGAGATCATTAATTTGAAATTTGTCATGACTGTCAATGCATTGCCACAACGGATGATCGAGCCAGCCAGCAGAACGAGCGGTACCGTAAGTCGCATAAAAAGGCTTATCAATAGACTCACAGACAAGAGTCACGCCTTTAGCATGGTCACTGTGCTCATGGCTGACTAATATTGCATCGATATCTGATAATTCAAGAGAGAGCTCTTGTAGGCGTATACGGGTATGCTTTCGATTAAAACCACAGTCAATTAAGACACGGCTTTTACCACTGTCGATGACAGTAGCATTTCCTTTACTACCACTGCCTAATGATGCAAATCTCACTTCACTAGAAGTTCTTGCAAGTCAGTCAAAAAACTAACCGCCAATGCATCATCCGCTAACGTTTCTAAATCTTTTTGCAAAGATAAATACACGCCTAAACGTGAACGGTTCATCCTCAACAAATAGTCAACTTCGGCCCCTAGCTCATTGCTATTTGTTAACCACTGCCAAAAACTTTTTTCTGGGCGTTCAGCAGTTGGATCGAAAATTGTAATGTAATAGGTACCCGTTGAACGATTCAAGTCAGTGAGTGCGTAATCACTTGCGACCAAGGCTTCCGCAACGGAAGTCCAAGCAAAAGCAAAATGTCCATTTAAGCGCAATACTTGAGTACCTGCACCATCACGCTCTAAACGAGGATTTAAAGAAACCCCCTGCAACTCAGTCAGTGATGCTGAATCTTCCTCAGCAGCAATCACAAGCGGTTGAGGGCTAGGCACAACAAAATCACCATCCTCATCTAATTGAATCGCTGAAGCTGACGATAAGGTCACATCAGGAATGACATAAGTATCTTGGATAGGCAATTCAGCCTGACCCGCTACAGGCTGCATCCTATCTTGGGTTTCGGAATCTAAATAACCTTGAGCTCGATCACTAAACGTATCACCAAAAATGGCACTACAACCCGTTAAATTAACCGCCAACAATAAAAATACAGCACGAATCATCAATTATTTCACCAAACCAAAAGAGCTTAAAGCATCTTGCATCGTTTTACGGTACTGCTCAGCCAAAGGCGTTAACGGTAAGCGAATGCCTGCCGTCATACGACCCATTTGGTGCAAGGCCCATTTGACAGGAATTGGATTAGATTCTAAAAACATCACATGATGCATCGCCATCAACTCAGCATTTAAAGCATCCGCTTCTTCAACTTTTCCTGCTAAGGATAAACGGCATAGCTCAGCCATCTTCTTCGGCAATACATTAGCCGTCACGGAAATATTACCATGACCACCCAGCAGTATTAACTTATACGCTGTTTCATCGTCACCAGAATACACGGCGATTTTATTACCGACTAAATCGATAACTTGCTTAGCGCGCACCAAATCGCCGGTTGCTTCTTTAATACCAATAACTTGGTCAATTTCAGCAATACGAGCAACGGTTTCAGGCAACATATCCACTGCCGTTCGGCCCGGAACATTATAAAGGATCTGCCCTAAATCAACCGCTTTAGCGATGGCTTGATGATGTAAAAATAAACCTTCTTGTGTCGGCTTATTATAATAAGGGGTAACCAACAAGCACGCATCAGCGCCAAGACGCTTAGCTTCTTGAGTCAGCTCAATAGCTTCTGACGTAGAGTTGGCTCCAGTACCTGCAATAACAGGAATACGCCCTGCTACTGTTTTGATCACGCGCTCCATGACCGCGCAATGTTCTTTTGTATTCAGAGTCGCAGATTCGCCCGAAGTGCCTACCGCTACGATAGCGTCAGTGCCTTCTTTAATATGGAATTCAACCAGACGGTCTAGATTTTCCCAATCAATGTCACCGTTATCGTGCATAGGTGTTGCCAATGCAACAATACTGCCCGTAATCATCCGCTAAGACTCCAAATTAAACTTTAAATCAAACTAAACGCGCATATTACTCATCAGCGCCTTTGCTTACAAGCAACAATCATCGCTCATTACCGGATTGCGCCGGCTCAACCATTTTTATCGCCTGTGGCCAAGCGGTTAAAATAGCTTTAAACAAGGTCGCCAATGGAATCGCAAAGAAAACACCCCAAAAACCCCAAATACCACCAAAGGCTAATACTGCAACAATAATGGCCACCGGGTGTAAATTGACCGCCTCAGAAAACAGTAATGGCACCAAAACATTGCCATCTAATGCCTGAATAATCCCATAAATCAATAAACAGTAAAATAAGGTTTCGCCGTAACCAAACTGAAAATACGCAATCAGCGCCACGGGCACTGTAACAACAGCGGCACCGATATAGGGAATTAAAACAGACAAGCCAACTAAAATAGCCAGCAACTCGGCGTATTGCAGATCAAATACAATAAACCCGATGTAAGTGACACCGCCGACTATCATAATTTCTACCACCTTACCCCGAATATAATTCGCAATTTGAACTTCCATCTCTGCCCAAATCGTATTCATAAGACGACGATCTTTGGGTAAAAATGCCAGAAAAAACTGTATTATTTTGGAGCCATCTTTTAAAAAGAAAAACACCAAAATAGGCACCAGAACCAGATAGATTAATATGGTAATAGCCCCTGGAATACTATGGAATGAAAAAGACAAAATCCACTGCCCTAAAGAAGCCAGCTCTTTTCCAACCTGCCCTGTCCATTCCCTCACCTGAAGCTCACTAATTAAATCAGGGTAGCGCTCTGGCAATAACATCAACAAGCCCTGCCCCTGAGTTAACATTTTAGGCAGCTCATAAAATAACTGACCCGCCTGGGAGATAGTCGCAGGGATCACCACAAACAATATGGCCAGAAAGACACCTACAAATAACGTAAACATAATAAGAGTCGATATTAAGTTACCTAAGCCCTTACGCTTACAATAGCTCATGCCGCCTTGCAGTAAATAAGCTATAATAATAGCGATAAATACAGGTGCCAGTACAGAACCGAACCCAATAATGACAGCAAAGCATGAGACCAGCAGCAATAAAAAAATGAGCGCTTCTTCATCTGAGAAATAGCGATCCATCCATCCCTTGAAAACCTTTAACATACTTACTTACAATCCTTTTTTAATAATAAATCGATAATATTCAGTCGTTTTGTCTACACTAACAAGATCCGAACTAACAAGATCTGCGCTTACCAATGTATTTTCAGTAATTTCTGAAAATTTATGAAAATCAGCCCAAGATCCCGAATCAGTTGTTTCAATGTACATAAGCTGCCCAGGCTCCAATTTTTTTAACGCCAACTTCATTTTCAGTAAAGGCAAAGGACAGGCCAATCCCTTTAAATCGAGATTTTGAGTAATTTTTTGTTTATTTTGCTCTAACACAATGGCACCAATAACAAATGTAAGGCAACATTATAGCAGTGCATTGATCTGAGAATCATTTATGATTTCCACTGTCTATACTACTGAGACCTCAATAAAGGAATTTTATTACCGATGGCCACCAAAACGCCTCGCTCCACTTCATTAAAGTTCATCATTGCCGCCATTATTTATACAGCATTCAGTGCCCAATTAAGTTTTTCTGCCAGTAATGAACTACCCGAACTTGGCGATTCTACTTCAGGCTTTGTCTCTCAATCTCAAGAACATCAGCTCGGCCGAATTTGGCTGCGCCAACTTAGAGCTCAAACACTAACAATAAACGATCCACTGACAATTTCTTTTATTGAAGAATTAATTTTTCGCTTAGCACCCCATAGCGAAGTTCGTGACCATCGCTTTGAATTTGTCGTCATTGACCAAGGCGAGCTCAATGCTTTTGCCGTCCCTGGCGGCATTATCGGAATTAACCTCGGTATTTTCTTACACGCAGAAGACGAAGATGAAATCTCCTCGATTCTCGCCCACGAACTTGCCCACCTAAGCCAACGCCATTTTGCCCGTCAAATCGAAAACTCTGAGCGCCAAGCCCCAATAGCCATCGCTTCATTACTGGCCAGCATCTTATTAATCGCCTCCAATAATGCCGACGCAGGCTTTGCAGGCTTAATCGGTAGCCAGGCCGCCTCTATACAAAACCAACTCGCTTATAGCCGTGATTGGGAGCGTGAAGCCGATCGTACTGGCATGAAAACCTTAGTTAATTCTGGCCTAGACCCCCACGCAATGTCTTCTATGTTCCAACACATGCTCGCGGCTAATCGCTACAACGAGCGCCCACCAGAATTTTTGATGACCCACCCAATTACCGATACCCGAGTATCTGATGCTGCTAACCGCTCACAAGCCTTTAAGATAAAAGAACGAACACGTAGTTTTAATTTCCTGATCATGCAGCAGCAAGCAGAGATACGCTACTTAATTCCTATAGCGGATCAATTTTCTTATTTCGACAAAGCATTAAAAGCCACCACCAACAAGAAAGAAAAAGACAGCTATCGCTATAGCAAAGCCTGGGTTCAGTTTCAAGCACGTGATTATCAGCAAGCATGGGAGTCGTTATCCTCGATAACTAAAGGCAATCAAGACCAACCCGCCGTTGCCATATTAATGTCACAAGTACTGGATAAACTCAATCAAACCAAGAAAGCAATAGCCTACCTACAAGACGCTTATCAGTTGCGTCCCGATAGCTACCCTATCGCTATTAGTCTTGCCAAACTCATGAGCCAAAATGGTCAAGCTAAAGCAGTATTAGCAGACATACAGCGCTGGTCAGAGCGTCGTAACACTGACCCTATTATATGGAATCAACTAGCAGATACTGCAAATGAAGCGAAGGAATTATTATTGTCGTATCGTGCAAAAAGTGAATATTTCTTTTTGATGGGGCAAAAAAATAAAGCCATAAAACAATTACAATTTGCCATTGAATACGCAGAAAAGAACGGGAACTTTCAGCAACAAACACGACTGAAGCAGCGCTTGATACAAATATCAGAAGAGAAAGAGTCACTCGACCTTTAATAAAGGCTGAATGACCCTGATTACACATTTTCTAATGAATACAGTGGTTTATTTATCAGGCGTAAAAGATAGCATACGATTTAAAGACTTAATCGCGTTTAAACGTACACTTTCTTCAACCACTATTTCTTGATGACCTAATTTGAGTACATCACGCAAATTCGTTAATCCATTCATCGCCATCCAAGGACAATGCGCACAACTCTTGCAAGTTGCACCGTTACCCCCTGTCGGTGCTTCGATTAATAGTTTATCTGGCGCTGCTTGCTGCATTTTATAAAAAATGGCTTTATCGGTAGCGACAATCAACTGCTTATTCGGCAAATTTTTCGCCGCTGCAATAAGCTGCGAGGTTGAACCCACCTCATCCGCCAAATCCACAACACTTTGTGGTGATTCTGGGTGCACTAAAATAGCAGCATCAGGATATACTGATTTTAAATCGACTAACGCCTTAGCTTTAAATTCGTCATGGACAATACAGGCACTATCCCATATCAACATGTCCGCGCCAGTTTCTTTCGCCACATAGTTACCTAGGTGCTTATCTGGCGCCCAAATAATTTGTTCACCTTGATCGGTCAAATGCTTAACAACCTGCAAGGCAATACTAGACGTTACTACCCAATCAGCACGCGCCTTAACCGCAGCGGAGGTATTGGCATACACCACCACCGTGCGCTCTGGATGCTGATCACAATAATCTGAGAACTCATCAATAGGGCAACCTAAATCCAGCGAGCACGTAGCCTCTAACGTCGGCATAAGCACACGCTTCTCAGGGCTCAATATTTTTGCCGTTTCGCCCATAAATTTAACGCCCACAACCACCAAGGTCGAAGCAGGATGGTCACGGCCAAAGCGAGCCATTTCTAACGAGTCAGCGACACAGCCACCCGTTTCTTCGGCTAACGCCTGTAATTCTGGATCGGTGTAATAATGAGCAACCATCACCGCATCCTCTTGTTTAAGAAGCTGCTTAATTTCTGTAATGAGAAGAGTTTTTTCGTCAGCGTCAGCGGCCACTACTGCTTCAATTTTAGCGTTTAGATGATCACGTACGAATTGTGATTCTTCATTTACAACGGAGCTAGTCATAAAGGCAAACTTTCCTGCGGAGCTAGATTAAGGACCTTAAAGAGATCGAGAGAGTAAAAATATGGGGACGAAGTATACCACATTCAAGTGCAAGGCTAATGACATAACACAAGGGATATATATTACAGGCATAAAAAAAGGGGTAAGCTCTACGCTTACCCCTTCTCTATATAGTGGTGGGCCGTGTGCGACTTGAACGCACGGCCAATTGGTTAAAAGCCAACTGCTCTACCAACTGAGCTAACGGCCCAAATTCTTTTATAGTTACTTAATCAATAAGCTTCTAGAACTTGGTAGTAAGTCACTAACCTTACCCGATCTCTATGCTGCGTAGTATACTGAGTTAATAATAATTGTCAACGTTTTCAGTAACTTACAACAATATATTTTTTAAAAAATATATTCTCGCTTAATGGTGGGCCGTGTGCGACTCGAACGCACGACCAATTGGTTAAAAGCCAACTGCTCTACCAACTGAGCTAACGGCCCTTAAGCGAGGAGGCATATAATACTGATTTATTTTTCTTGCGCAAGCCTTTTTTTTAAAAAAATCTATAAAAGACAATTACTTGCAAAAATAACCTAGTATGTAAAAACCTAAACCCTACTATTTTGATGCTTCTAACCTAGCAAGATAGCGCTCAGCGAGACGTACAGCCGAATCTGAGATGCCAGGGTATTGTTTAATAACCAGCTTTAAGATCTCTTTTGCTTTCACCGTATTACCACTGCGATCGTAAGATACGGCCAGCTTATAATGCGAATCAGCGGCCTTGTTATGATCAGGGTGCTGACCAACAACGGCTTCGAATTGCTTAATCGCTAAATCAAAATGACTTTCCGCCAGCTGCACTTCCCCCGACCAATATAATGCATTGGCCGCTAAAGCATGCTTGGGATAAGTTTTAGCAAATAGATCGAGCTGCTCAAGTGCGCGAGCAAAATCTTTCTTTTTAATAAAAGACATCGCATTCGCATACAAATCATCTGCAGGTAAAACGCTGGATTGACCATTACTTGGCGTCGCTTTTGGCACCGCCGCATTAACAGGCGAACTTAACAAGTCAGACATTCGTCGATCAAGATCGAGATAGCGCTGCTGCTGCTGTTTTTGTAATCGTTCAATCTTGTGATTTTGCTCTTCTACCGCGCCTCTCAATTCAGCAATTTCTTGCTGCATTGCTTCGACCATAGTCAACAGTTCAACTTGTAACGATGGCTGAGCAGGAGAGCGGTTATTAGCAAAAGAAGTATTACCAGCAGGAGTGGAGCGAACAGAAGGTTGTGATACGACAGGAGCGGACTTAACAGCAGGTTTAGCAGCAGGCCCTTGGCCTACTGCTACCCAGCCATCTTCCGCTGCACTGAACATAGATATCATCAGTGCTAGAGGTAAGACTGTATATTTCATTAGAAATTAACGGCTCTGGTATTTGATCTCAACACGACGGTTTTGAGACCAAGAATCATCGTTATGACCCATTAGAGCTGGACGCTCTTCACCGAAACTTACTGTTTCGATTTGAGAAGCTGCTGCACCATTAGCTTGTAGGAAACGGCTAACAGACAAGCCACGACGCTCACCCAATGCTAGGTTATATTCAACAGTTCCACGCTCATCGGCATGTCCTTCTAGTACTACGCGCGCTGAAGAGTTAGCGGCTAAATACTGAGAATGAGCAATCAATGCATTTTTGCTATCAGCTTTAATTGTAATGTTATCAAAGTCGAAGTAGAAAACAGTGGCTTTCATCAAAGCTGCTTGAGCTTCGTTTGCCGCTGCATCAACTTGTTCACCAGCAACAGCCTGAGCTTCAATACCTTGAGTTTCAACTTCAGCAGCCGTTTCTTCTACAGCAGCATCAAGAGGTTGTAGTTCTTCGCCTTCTGCGATATCACTATTACTTGCGCATGCTGTCATCAATGCAGCACCAAAGGTCAATCCTAATACTTTAACTAATGCACGCTTTTGCATAATTGTACTTCCCATTTTTTAGTCTAACGTTATTTTAATTGTTTCGCTTAATCAGCTTGAAAAAGTAATCTCACTGCTTATTTCAACGGCTTTATTACTTTAACAAAGGCGACCAAGCAGGTTCCCGAACATCACCATACTTAGATGGTAACCGAAATTTAACCTCTCCATCTAGTGAAACTGCAGCTAAGATACTGCGATCACCCATACTTGCCGCATAAACTACCATACTTCCATTCGGCGCAACACTAGGAGATTCATCCAATTGAGTATCAGTCGTTAAAATTTGTAAAATCCCAGTTTTCATATTTTGCGTTGCTATATGAAAATCCCCCCCATTTCTGTGAACCATTACCATTTTACGACCATCAGGGGTAATACGAGCACGCGCATTATAGTCACCTTCAAAGGTAATCCTTTTTGGCTTACGATGTATTAGCGACACCTGATATATCTGCGGCTTACCAATACGGCTTGATGTAAATATAAGACTTTTACCATCAGGCATCCATTGCGGCTCGGTATCAATCCCATAATGCGTAGTAATACGGTCTAGCTTTCGCGTAGCAAGGTCCATTACATAAACATCAGGATTGCCATTACGAGAAAGCACCATGGCCATCTTTGTCCCATCTGGCGAGAAAGCAGGTGCGCTATTTGAGCCTTTGAAAGAGGCTATTTTCTCACGCTTGCCACTGGCAATTTCTTGAATGAATATTTCACTGCGGCCATTCTCGAAGCTGGCATAAGCAATTTTTTTACCGTCATTAGACCAAGCCGGTGAAATAATAGGCTGCTTTGAAGTAAATATATTCTGTTCACGAGCACCATCAGCGTCAGCGTAACTCAGATTAAACTGAGTTCGGTCACGATTGGTAGTGACGTAAACCAATTTAGTCGAAAAAGCACCCGGTACGCCAGTTAAAGCCGCAAAAATTCGATCACTCATAAAGTGTGCAATATCGCGCAGTGCTGAAGCGCCACCGGTTAATTTTTGGTTCATTAATACCGTGCGAGTATTCACATCAATTAATTTAAAATTAATGATAAAGCCACCACGAGCATCTGATTCAATCTCGCCGATTACCAAGTAGTCTTGTCTCAACAACTCCCAATCACGATAGAACACCTCTTCTTCAGTATTCGGTAAGCTGAGCATTTCAGTTTTTGATAAACTATTAAAGTAGCCGCTTCGACCCAAGTCATTAGCAACGATTTGTGCGACATTTTCAGGCAGAGCCTCTAATCCTTTCCATTTAAACGGTACAACCGCCATAGGAATTGCACGTTGATTACCCTGAGTAATTTCGATAACTAACTCAGCTCGAGCTTGTAGTGCCAATAAGCTTAATAATACAATTTTAAAAACCAACTTCATTACCACACTGCATCCTCGGGCCTAAAGGCCATTACAAAATTTCTAAACTGCTGTTCGAATAATCGAATATCTTTTGGCACAGGCAACGGCTGCGCGCGATTTACTGCAGCTAATACTGAACGATCCAATGCCTCATTACCACTGCCGGTAATAATTGAAACGTTAATAACCTCACCCGTTGGCACCAACTGTATTCGAACGGTAACTTCCATATCTGGACGCGAACTGGGAGGATAACTCCAAATTTTATTAACCTTTGAACGTATCTGTGCAACCACATCATTGGTTATGGCGGTATTCTTCTGCACTTGCTGTTCTTCAGCCATCGCGTTTTCAATTGAACGCTGCTGCTCTTCTTCTGCAAGTGACTCTAACAATGAACTTTCTTGCGCCTGCTCAAAGGCTTTCTGCTCTGCTATTTTTTCTTGTTTCAGCTGCTCTTTTTCTTTAAGAGCTTCTGCTTTCTGCATTTCTTTTTTCTTTAAATCTTTTTTCTTTAAATCTTCCGCTTTCTTCTTATCCGCGAGTTGCTTTGCCTTATTTTTAGCAGCTTTGTCACTACGAACTTTTTCTTTAGCGGCCTTCTCTAGTGCGGCTTTCTTTTTGGCGGCTTTTTTCTCAGCTAAATACTTTTTCCAGTTATCATTTTTCCGTCGCTGCTCTTCAACCAACTTTTTCTGCTTAACTTGCTTACTCTCAGTTTGAATCACCTTCGCTTGAATATTCTTCGGTGTCGGCTCAGCAATGTGTCGCTTTTCTTTTGGCCACTCAACCGCAAACAGCGCAATGACTACAATGTGTAAAATAATCGCAAGCACTATGGCTAAACCATAACTTTTTGGATCAAGCAGCTTTTTCAGCCAAGTATTACCCGCCATGCTTATAAACCTACTTGCGGATCAGGCGCTTCAGTAATTAAACCAACAGATTTAGCACCCGCCGTTTGCAAGCTGCCCATAAGAGCAACCACCACGCCATAAGAAACCGCTTCATCACCGCGAACCAATACATCGGTTTTTGGCTGGCTTTTTAGCAAGGTGGTTACGTACTGCTGAATATCCACCAACGCCATCGCTTTCGGATCATCAGTACCACGTTCGAGATAATATAACCCCTTCGCAGACACGGATACGATAAGCTGATTTTCATCTTGCTCAACCGTTACCGGACTCGCATCGACATTCGGTAAATCAACATCCACCCCTTGGTTCAACATGGGTGCGGTAACCATAAAAATAATTAACAACACCAGCATGACATCAATGTAAGGCACAACATTAATCTCTGCCATCGGCTTGCGTTTAGCACCTCCGGGAGGGGCTAGTGGTGATACCCCTGGCATTATTCAGCATCCTTTTTAGGCTGTTTAGCGCGATGAGTCTGGCGATACAGGATAGAAGAAAACTCTTCACCAAATGTCTGCATACCCGTAATCAACTGCTCTACTTTTGTGGTGAATCGATTATAAAATATAACGGCCGGAATGGCTGCTAATAACCCCATCGCCGTTGCAACAAGTGCCTCTGAAATACCCGGCGCAACGGATGCAATCGTTGCTTGTTTCATCATGGCCAAACCTTGGAAAGAATGCATAATGCCCCATACCGTACCAAATAAACCAATGTAGGGACTGGTTGAACCTACGGTGGCTAAAAACGATAGATGATGCTCAAGTACTTCCGTTTCGCGACTGATCGTAATACGCATCGCACGCTGTGTACTTTCCATGATGGTATCAGGCTCGTCTGGCGCCTGCTGGCGAATCTTACCGAACTCTTTCAAACCACTGGTGAAAACATTTTCCACGCCGACTGGCTCAGGATTTTGCTGACACTCTTTATAAAGCTGGCTCAAATCCACACCGGACCAAAAACGTTCTTCAAAGGCATTTAATTGCTTGCGCGTTGTGGCGAGCAAACGCCAACGCTGAACAATAATCACCCAAGAGGCAACAGAGGCTAATACTAAAAGTAACATGACCAACTGTACGACAAAGCTGGCGTTAACGATTAACGAAATAATCGACATGGATTGTTCTACGGATGCTTGCTCCATGAAATTTCCCTTACACTGTATTTACTGGTTATTCGTTCGAAGCTAAACAATTTTCAAAGTTCAACTTTATTTTTTATTCTTTTCTGTATTCTATTCTTTATTCAATTTGTTATTCGCTATTGCTCGTAGGCTCTGGCAGACCAAAGTGACGATAGGCCAGTTTTGTCGCCGTGCGACCTCTTGGCGTACGCATCATATAGCCTTGCTGAATCAAGTAAGGTTCCAGCACATCTTCAATAGTATCGCGCTCTTCGCTAATCGCTGCAGCTAAGCTGTCTACGCCGACAGGCCCACCATCAAACTTCTCTAACAACGCCAGCAATAAGCGGCGATCCATGTGATCAAAACCTTGAGTATCGACCTTTAACATATTCAACGCGGCATCGGCACTGGCTTTGGTGATAATACCATCACATTTAACTTGAGCGTAATCTCGCACTCGACGTAGCAATCGATTTGCAATACGCGGTGTGCCACGAGAACGACGCGCAATTTCTTCCGCGCCTTCGGGCTCGGATTCTAATCCCATTAAGCGCGCAGAGCGAGAAACAATATGCGATAAATCGGCGACATTATAAAACTCTAACCGCTGAACAATACCGAATCGGTCACGTAATGGAGAAGTTAATAGCCCAGCACGGGTCGTTGCCCCGACCAAAGTAAATGCAGGCAGCTCTAATTTAATCGATCGCGCTGCGGGTCCTTCTCCAACCATAATATCGAGCTGATAATCTTCCATTGCAGGATACAGAATTTCTTCAATCGCCGGACTCAATCGGTGAATTTCGTCAATAAAAAGCACATCACCTTCTTCAAGGTTGGTCAGCATGGCGGCTAAATCGCCAGCCTTTTCTAATACTGGGCCTGACGTACTTTTAATGTTCGCTCCCATTTCATGAGCAATAATATTAGCCAGTGTTGTTTTTCCCAATCCGGGCGGACCAAAAACTAACGTATGATCAAGGGCTTCTTCGCGCGCACGAGCGGCACCGATGAAAATTTCCATCTGCTCACGCACCGCAGGCTGGCCTCGATAATCTGCTAGGGTATCAGGGCGAATTGCTCTATCTTGTTTATCTTCGCGCTTGGGTGACAGACCGTGATCCCCTACCGCTCCAATGCTGGTCGCTGCACTTACAAAACGATCACTTTCGATCATATAAACTGTTGTTCCTATTATTTACATCATGCCTTTTAAAGCACGGCGAATCATGTCTTCTGAGCTGTCTATGTCTGTGGGCATTTTACTTAACATTTTTGTTGCTTCTTGAGGTTTATAACCCAAAGAGATCAAGGCCGCTTCTGCCTCTGACAATAAGTGATTACGATTAGCCGTATCCGATTGCTCAACCGCAGCCCATAACGGCGCTTGGGTTTGCCACTCTTTCAGTCGATCCTGCATTTCTACGATCAATCGCTCAGCGGTTTTTTTACCCACACCCGGCAATTTTGTTAATGCTGCCACTTCATGATTTTGAATACAGCGCGCAAACGTATCAGCATCCATACTGGATAGTATGCCCAACGCTAGCTTAGGACCAACGCCACTCACTTTAATAAGAGTACGGAACATGGTGCGCTGCATTTTATCGCTAAAGCCGTATAACAATTGCGCATCTTCGCGCACGACCAAATGGGTTAGCAAGGTAATTTTACTGCCCAACGCCCCGATATCCAAAAAACTCGATAAGGGCGCCTGAACTTCATAGCCCACACCGTTTACATCAATCAGTAAATCTGGGGCTTGTTTTTCAATCAGCACACCACTTAAACGTCCGATCATTGTCGCTTATTCTCACGCTATTTTAAAACGCTAGATTAACAGCTTACTTTAACGCATGCGACCTCGGCTGAACTTACTTAGCCCAATATTAGACACTAAACTCGCGCGGGTATGGGCATGAGTAATTGCAATGGCCAAGGCATCAGCCGCATCTTCTTGTGGCTTGCCCGGTAGTTTCAATAACAGCTGAACCATGTGTTGAACTTGAGCTTTATCAGCACTGCCTTTACCCACTACCGCTTGCTTAACACTGCGTGCGGCGTATTCAGATACGGGCAAATCATGTTGCACCGCCGCCACAATGGCAACGCCTCGAGCTTGGCCCAGTTTCAATGCAGAATCGGCGTTTTTTCCCATAAAAACTTGTTCAATGGCAAACTGCTGAGGGCAATAGGTTTCGATGATTTCATTCACGCCGGCAAAGACCTGACCTAAACGTTGCGGCAGTTCTTTCTCGGTAATGCGAATACAACCGCTGGCAATGTATTCTATTCGCTGCCCTACCGCATTGATCACGCCATAACCCGTAATCCGAGATCCGGGGTCAATGCCTAGAATAATGGCCATATTTAATCTTTAATTTATCGTATATTTGAAGCGTATTCTAAACTGCTCATAGCATTACAGGTAGCACTAGTTTTTAAATCTCTGAGCACCCAAGTGCTTCAATAAGGCCAGCGCCCTAATATTCGACCTTCTGGATTGATTAAACTAAACGACTTGATGGTTTTAGGAATTTTAACCAGTACACACGGCGAACTCATCATCATCGCTTGCATTGAACCCGACTCGGGCTCACTCGTGATTCGAGTGACTTGCCAATAATCTTGCTCCAATAACCATTGGCTTAACTCAATATCAAAACCCGCGGATGGCTTTTGACCCAGGCTCACGATTAAAACATTTTCTTCTGACCAGTCTATTTGTTCTTGCTCAAATTGCTGACGAGCTTTCAGCGGCAACGCGAACCACTCGTCTTCTTGCTCGAGCCAAATGTAGCTTTCCTTCTGAGTGATATAACACTGCTGACTATGAGAACGTTCAGGAATAGCATACGATTTATGAACAGGCTGAGAACCACAACCGACCATAACAAACAGAGGCATAAGCAAGACGATAACAGCACTTACTTTTTTGATCGCAGACACCTTCATTTTTTTGATAATACTCATGTCACTAATTGCCTTTTATTACTTTTATTACTTTTATTGCGTTTACTTTAATTGCGTTTACTTTTCTAATTTCTCTTTTTCTTACGCTTACAGGAGTGTTATCCGGCGCTACTTTATACACAGAAAAGCCTTTGATTTTCTCTTCTGAAGCAAGCCCAAGATTCGAACGACTAATGTCTAAATAATTCACACTCATATTGACTTCAACGTAAGGCTGTTCTTCTGAAATAGTAATCGCCTTAGGCTGTTCTAAAGTAGGGTATTGACCACACGACTCCCCAGCATCACAAATAACATTATCGAAATCCAAGTCTGATCCCGTCGATACAAGGTAACGGCCTTTTTTCAAACCGTATATCTGATACTCGTACTTTCCATTATTCGCGATCAACGCCTGACTGCCACCCACGCTATATAAGTTTCCATTTTCATCTGGTGCAGCATCCTCATCGATGACTAACACATATTGAACTCCAGCATTCGCAGACACTTCTGAATTACCCACTTGTAGTTGTACTGACAAAACAATATCCGCGACGCCACTCAACGATGAACTCACCACCAGCTCGGCTCTATACGAACCTTCTGATAATTCAGTTCTATCAACACTGACTTGATATCGGCCCAAACCTGAAAATTTATTCAGACTAAGCCAACGACCACCACCATCAATATTCGCACCATTGATTCGCACACTAATATCGCCCAGTTCCGAGTCACTACCAACCCCTGCTGACGTTAATACAAAATCAAGCACCGTCTGACTAACATTGAAAAATAACTGATTATTCGAGCTTAATATTTGCGGGGCTAAATCACCCTGCACTTGCAAAACGGCTTTGTGCGCATCTATTAAGCCTTGACCGAATATGTCATCTCGTCCAGTCGCGCCTAAGTCTTGAGTTAAGTGCCCAGCATTAAGGTGTGCCAAAAATTCATTATGGGTAAGTTCTGGTCTAACGGATTTCATTAATGCCGCGACCCCTGCAACATGAGGCGCCGCCATAGACGTCCCCTGCAAAGAACCATACGTTAAGATTGCGGGGCCATTATTATCATCACCCCATGCACTAAAAATCCCGCTATCCACCGAGAAATCTCCGCCCGGGGCTGCAACATCAACTGTAGAACCAAAGTTTGAGTAACTAGCCTGCTCTAAATTACGATTAATCGCAGCAACAGAAATAACCTTGTTATAAGCGGCCGGATAAAAAGCATTCGACGTTGATTCATTGCCGGCCGCCGCGATCACTATAATCCCTTGCTCAGTCACTGCGCGGTATAACGCTTGTTCTATATCCGAAAACCCCGGCCCACCCAGACTTAAATTAATAATGTCGCTAGCAGACGCTGCCGCATTAACATTATTACAAACTGAACTATTACTCTTTGTTAATTTCGCGGCATAACAAACACCCGCCATAATATCGCTGGCAAACCCACCATCGCGCCCTAATACTCTTATTGGCATAACCTTTACATTAGCCGCAATGCCCACGCCTCCCGCTCCATTAGCAGCCGATGCGGCAATCGTGCCCGCGACGTGCGTACCGTGAAAGCTACTGCGCTGGCCATTAATGCTTTTATCGCCAGGATCATTGGCATTAGCATCGTTATCGACAAAGTCGTAACCCGTAATCAAATTATTCGTTAAATCTGGATGTGCTGTTAAGACCCCAGTATCTAAAACGGCTACTATCACATCATTATCACCACGACTCCCCATTGCTTGCCAAGCTTGTTCAACGTTAATCGTATCGTAGTGCCACTGTGAAGAATAAAAAGGGTCGTCTATTTGTGCCAGTGCGGTGGGATAACGCTTCCAATTAGGTTCGGCATAAAGAATATCGGGATGTGCTTTAAGCGCTTCAATAACTTGCAGCATTTGCCAGTGAAGCTGCTCTTCTTTAGATTGAGTATTTGAGCCACTATTTAATGCACTATTTAATGCACTATTTAATGTTAATGCACTATTGAAGCCTGCATCAAATAACGTGCTCGCAACATTAATGTTTTGATTGGTTAAAAATGCCTGAGCATTGTCTAATGTTAAGGTTTTAATTCGCCCTAAATCCATCTTGCTACTCAGCCCTTGAGCTTGATACTGACGCTCTGACTTAAGCATAATATTCACTTCACCCACAGCATAATTCTTGGCCGTACTATTTACAGGGGCATCGATGCTTAAAGAGTAATTACCATGACTAGGAATACGTGGCCCACCAGCTTGATACAACGTTCGTGGATTTATCGCGGTGACTTTAATAAAATAGCTGCCTTTTTCTGGCACCACAACAGCCGATGAAAGTCGTCCGTTTAAACTTTCAGTCTTAATTGAAATTACTGGCTCAGTTTGATCACTAGGGCTAGGAACCGCATTAAAAAGTTCTAATAGAATTTGCTCATAATTTTCCGCTGAACTTTCATCTGACACTTGCAAACGAATACGCTGATACTGCTGGAGTTGCATTTGATAATAATCTTCACGATCATTGTGGTCCACAATGCCCGATAGACGCGCACTCGCAGACAATGCTTGAGCCTGTTCAAAGCTATCATTATTTGCACTAGGTTCATAAGGATCACGGGTATCGACATCGACTAAGTTATCCAAAGCAGCGTTTATCGTCCCTGAAATACCGCCGCTTTCAATAAAAACACTTGCCTCTACGCTATTCTCAATACCCTTAGAAGTTCTATACCGCAAACAGACACTGTGCTCGCCTGGCTCAGAAAAAGTATGTTCAATACGAGGTCCTTGTGGAGCACTCGAACGGGTAAGTGAATCATCACTGAAATACCATTGGTAAGAAACGATACTTTCACCATCACGCTCAATGGTCTGAAATTCCCAGCGGGCAGGAGCGATATACTCTCTACTTCCCTCTAGATAGCCAATACTTACACGGTTATTATCACTATTAGAACCACCGCAGGCGCTGATTTTATTGCTTGGAGCATTACAAGCACATAGAAAGAGGTAAAAGAAAGAGATTAAAAAAAGAGCGAGCTGCTTCATAACAACCTAGATAATTAGCAATAAGTAGCCCTTAGTTTAGCGTTCTTTGACCAAGCTTTCTAATACTGATGTTTATCTTAATTCAGTCAATAGAAACTCTCAGCAGGTGCTCTCGATAGAAATCACCACCAATAGGCTTAGCAGTATCGGTTTGCCAAGCCTGCGAGTAAAGCTCAGTACTATAATGCAAAGTGCTATAATGTTACGTGCTATGAGTTATTTTCAACCGAGTAAATTCTTCCGTCAAACTGTCTGCAACCTTGCTACGGCCAACACTGACAAGGAAATCGATTAAGCTTTTTAATAACAACTCTGCTTGGACTCTTGCTTCGTAACGAAGATTTAACGGTTCAGCATCATCCACCATCATCGATAGCATATTGAAATGTGCATCAGATAAAACCTTCTCTGATTGCGGCTGCTTTTGATAACAACTTAAAGCCTGTGCAAGATTCATACTAGCCAACGTATAATATTGCATAAACGTCGCTCTCTCACCTTGGCACTTAAGCCCTAAGCGAGCATGATCTAGGGCTTTTTCAAATTCTAAAATAGCCAATTTATAATCTTTTTGATGATAAAAATCACTGCCTAGACAAGTGCAATGTTCCCAGTCATTTAATATTGGCTGCACTCTCTTTTTAGAGAGTGCTTTTCGCCTTAAAAACAATAAGAATCTGAACATAATTTCACCAAACTAAATGATAATAATTATCATTCAATCATCTAATATTACTTATTTCAAGCTCTTTGATCCTATCTTTTCTAAACATGTCACTTTTTTCATGGCTATCCCGCTTCTTTATTAAGCTTTGGTCTAGAATTAGAGGGCTGCATGAGCTTTGTTTGCGATGACACAGTTTCATCATGCATGAATATGTTTAACCTTGATCGAACGTTTATTGGGAGCTTAGAGTGCAGGATAAAGAACTTCGAGATCAATACAGTCTGCAAATTCCAGGACTTCTAACTGAGCTGAAGCATGCTGCACAACAATGGATAGACCAGCCAGAACAAAAAACCTTCGAACACTTTTTCACTAAAGTATTAGATATCAGTGGCAGTGCTGAAATGTTTGGTCAAGCCGCAATTGGCAACGTTGCAAAATCGCTTCAAGCTGAAATGTCTCCTTTCTTTAAAACCGATAAACACCCTAATCCCAGTAAAATGAAACGCATCATAGGTATTAATCAACAACTCTTAGGTATGATGCATCAACCTCTGGGAAATCAAAGCAGCCAAATTAGAGAAGTATTATTTAAAGCAAAAATGCTCGATAAAGAATTAATGCACATCATCGTTTTAGAAGATGATTTGATACTGGCTAAAGATATTAAACAAAAGCTCTCCAGTACCAGCTTTGAAATTTCAGCAATCGCTAGTGATGACCAAATTCAGCCGTATTTTAAAAGCAATACTAGTTGCATTATCGCTAATCTCGATAATTTAAATGATACCCAACTCAAACTAATGAGTGACATGGAAGAAATACGTTCCTCTATTCCCCTTATCTTTATATCTGAAAATCACAGCATTCAGGCGCGCTTAAAAGCCGTTCAATCGGGCGGACAAGCATTTATCACCAAGCCTTTAGACCATACCCAGTTATTGCACGCAATTGACTCTTTAACTGAACGACAACTGCAACAAAAATACCGTGTGTTAATTGTTGATGATCAAAAATCATTATCCGATTATTACGCGAGTATATTAGAAGCATCGGATTTTGAAGTGCTGGCGGTGAACAATCCCGAGCATGAATTAATGTCGGCGCTGACCGATTTTGTACCGGATTTGATTTTACTAGATCTCTATATGCCCTTTTGTAATGGCCAAGATCTGGCGGGGATTATTCGCCAAATGGATAATTTATTAAGCGTTCCTTTGGTTTTCCTCTCGGCAGAAGGCAGTTCAGACCTGCAGTTACGCGCTATGTCTACAGGGGCTGATGCCTTTTTAACTAAGCCTGTATCCCCTGATGATTTATCACTCACGGTTCAATCGCGCATTAAGCGTGGGCGAGCCGTTTATGATTTGGTAACCAAAGATCCGTTATCAGGATTATTAAATCGCCGCGAAAGCATTCGTCGCTTAGATGAAGAAATCTCACGCAGTCGTCGCAACAATACACCGCTGTCAGTAGCCATGCTGGATCTTGATCACTTTAAAAAAATTAATGATACTTTAGGCCACGCCGTTGGTGATTGGGTCATCAAATATTTCGCACGCAGCATGCAATTAATTTTTCGCGAATGCGATATTATTGGTCGTCATGGTGGGGAAGAATTTATCGCTATTTTTCCTGATACGCTTCCTGAGTCAGGCCAAATGGCCTGTAAGCGCTTAAAGAAATACATTACGGCTAACGAACAAGACTTGCCCACCGCTTTTAGTTTTAGCGGGGGTTTAGCCTTATTAAATGATGATGACGATAGTAAATCTATTTTAGAGCGGGCTGATGTTGCACTATACAAAGCCAAAGAAACTGGCCGCAATAAAGTCATTACGGCCACAGATAGCCCTGTTCGTTAAAACTTATCGTTTTAACCGTCGAGCGTTAATCAATACGTTTGGTTGCAACAAAGGTTAATTCCCCGTCATTAACATCCGCTACAATGCTATCACCGGCTGTAAATTCACCGGATAAAATGGCTTGCGCAAGTGGGTTCTCAATCCACTGCTGAATCGCCCGCTTTAAGGGTCTCGCACCAAATACAGGATCATAACCCAGATCTACCAGCTTAGTTTTCGCCTCGTCAGTTAATGACAAAGTCAAATCTCGCTCTTCCAATCGCTTAGACAAAGACTGCAACTGAATGTCTGCAATGCCTCTGATTTGATCTTTTAGTAACGGATGAAAAACCACTGACTCATCAATACGGTTAATAAATTCAGGTCTAAAGTGCGACCCAACAATTTCCATTACCGCAGCGCGCATACCTTCATAGTTTTGATCTATATTGTCACTATCAGCTCCTAGAGCCATAGTCTGTATCACGTCAGACCCTAAATTTGAGGTCATCACTAATACGGTATTTTTAAAATCTACTCGACGCCCTTGTCCATCGGTTAACTGCCCATCATCTAAGACCTGCAACAGAATATTAAAGACATCTGGGTGCGCTTTTTCCACCTCATCCAGCAAGATCACAGAATACGGTTTGCGACGCACAGCTTCTGTTAAATAACCGCCTTCTTCATAGCCGACATAACCTGGAGGTGCACCAATTAAACGAGCAACCGAATGCTTCTCCATATATTCCGACATATCGATGCGAATCATTGAATCATCGCTATCAAATAAGAACGTCGCCAAAGCTTTGCATAATTCTGTTTTACCCACCCCGGTTGGGCCTAAAAACAAGAACGATCCGTTAGGACGATTAGGATCACTCAATCCTGCTCGCGAACGTCTTACCGCATTTGAAACTGCGGTAATCGCCTGGTCTTGACCAACAACCTGGCGATGCAACTCATCTTCCATGCGCAAGAGTTTCTCTCGCTCTCCTTCCAGCATTTTGCTGACAGGAACACCGGTCCAACGTGAGACCACTTCTGCAATTTCTTCTTCGGTTACTTTATTACGCAACAGTTGAAATTCTTGCGTGCCTTGCGCTTCTGCCTCATCGGCGGTGGTTAGTTTTTTCTCTAACTCAGGAATAATGCCATATTGAAGTTCTGACATTTTCTGCAAATCACCACCGCGACGTGCCGCTTCTAAATCGGCTTTTGCAGCTTCTAACGCTTCTTTAATTTCAGAAGCACCTTCTAACAAGGCTTTTTCATGTTTCCAGATTTCTTCTAGCTCTAAGTACGCACGGCCTGCTTTATTAATTTCTTCATTTAAATCACTGAGTCGCTGTTGCGCGGCATCGTCGGTTTCTTTACGCAACGCTTCACGTTCGATCTTTAGCTGAACTAAACGACGCTCTAACTTATCCATTTCATGAGGCTTAGAATCGATTTCCATACGAATCATAGAAGCCGCTTCGTCAATCAAATCGATCGCTTTATCCGGTAATTGACGATCAGGAATATAGCGGCTAGACAATTTCGCAGCGGCGATAATAGCGCTATCGGTAATCTGTACACCGTGGTGCACTTCATAGCGTTCTTTCAAGCCGCGTAAAATAGCAACAGTATCTTCTTCATTAGGCTCATCAACCAAAATCTTTTGAAAACGACGTTCAAGAGCGGCATCTTTTTCAATAAACTCACGGTACTCGTCCAAGGTTGTTGCACCCACACAGTGCAATTCACCACGGGCTAATGCCGGCTTTAACATGTTGCCCGCATCCATTGCGCCATCACCTTTACCGGCGCCGACCATGGTATGTAACTCATCAACGAACAGAATAATCTGTCCTTCGGCTTTAGCTACATCTTTTAATACCGACTTTAAGCGCTCTTCAAATTCACCACGATATTTTGCCCCCGCAATCAAAGCCCCCATATCCAATGAAAGAACACGCTTACTCTTTAAGCCTTCCGGCACTTCGCCATTAATAATACGTTGCGCCAAACCTTCAACTACCGCCGTTTTACCAACCCCTGGCGCACCAATTAATACAGGGTTGTTTTTAGTCCGACGCTGCAAGACTTGAATCGTGCGACGAATTTCATCATCTCTGCCAATCACAGGATCGAGTTTATTCTGTTCAGCACGTTCCGTTAAATCGATACAATACTTGTCCAATGACTGGCGATTGTCTTCTGCATTAGCATCGTTCACTTGTTCTCCTCCACGGATTTTATCAATTGCTTTATTTAATACGTCTTTGTTTAGCCCTTGCTGCTTCAATAGCTGCCCAACAGCACCCCGCTCTTCTAAAGCCACAACCACAAAGAGTTCGCTGGAGACGAATTGGTCGCCGCGTTGTTGAGCTTCTTTATCGATTAAATTTAATAAGCGACCAAGCTCTTGGGCAATTTGAATATTACCATCAGGCGTTGCAACCTTAGGCTGGTCCTCCATTATCTTATTCAGCGCTTGCTCAAAGCCCGGCACCTGAATACCCGCCGTGCGCAATAAGTTACGCACAGAGCTGTTCGTTTGCTGCAACAGTGCTAACAATAAATGCACACTATCGATTTGATTATGATCATGCCCCAACGCTAAACTTTGCGCTTCGTTCAAGGCATTTTGTAAACTGGTCGTCAATCGATCCATTCTCATCAACATTTCTCCTGTTAACGATTGTAAAAATAACCATACCTAATTGGTTCTACTGAAAATATGGTGATGAATTATTATTATTCAAGCTTTATTAGATTGACATGAATCAATTTCATAATGATTTCCCATCAAGCCTCATAATACATTCGCTCTGCTTACCTAGTCGTTAGTCGTAAGTATTGCCTGTGAACAGACATTTCACCAATGAGTATTTGGCCCAGAGTGTCATAGTAATTTAATGTAAATCACCTAAAGTATAGACACTAAGTGAGACGTTTGTTCCAACTTAGGAAATGTTTCATTTAATCGTTTACCTAACCAAAGGTAGCATTCGAAATCACTCAGGTTTTTATGAGTAACCCACCGTCAATCCTGTAAGTCTCCATAGAGAGACTGCATTGATAGGAATGTTGTATTCCACGAATACAAGGATATAGATCATGATGTCAAAACATATTACCAAAGGATTTTGCGCATTAATCATGCTAGCAACATCGCACTCTTGGGCGAATACTGCCAGTATTGATATTGATGCAATACCAGATGCAGGAGCCATTAACCCAATAGCAGTTCAAGCGATTAGCGGTGAGAGTGAGGGTAATAAATTTCTATCTTTCACAGCAAATATATTCGACACAATAGAAAACAACATTTCTGATACTGTTTCCAACGTAACTGCCCCCTTTGAAGAATGGAGTTATAATCGCGGCATCGGCACTTTACCTAACAGCTGTAAAAGCGGTTACAGTGCCAATGCAGGCATGTGCGCTTTGGATTGCCCTTCAGGTTTTGATTCAGTCGCGGGAGTTTGCTGGCAGCAATGCCCTGAAGGATATTCCAATGGCGGTGCTTTTTGTACGAAATGGGAGTGGTTACCAAAAACCATTACCAAGCAATCTTGGGTTCAGCCTCGCGCTATGATGAACTGCGCCGCGGACATGAAAAATGAAGCTGGGCTTTGCTATGAACCCTGTGCAGAAACATTTACAGGGGTGGGGCCATTATGCTTTGGCCAATTTGGCGGGTTTACTGACCAGCAACGCATTCTTGATCAAGCTGAAAGTCAACAAGCCGCGGCCTTGGCTGCATCAAGCCAAGGTGGCATTTTTCTGAGTAAAGATCAAAATCCAAAACTAAAAACAGACATGTCTTTTGCTCCTATTGTCTGTGGTCTTGATGCTATTGAAGGCGCTTTCGGTTTACCCATTCCTGACCCCGTAAATATTGGTGGAAGTATTGTTAATGCAGCAGGTGACGGCATCGTTGGTGCGATTTCTGATGGTATAACGAATGACCCAAGTGCATGGTTTGTACCGTCATTATCTGAAACGGTGTTATTTGATTTTTCTGCAGAAGCAAACTGTGAAGATGATGGCACTCTTGCTAAAGCCAGCTTAAACTTTAAACCAAGTGTTACTGTGCAAGCCAGTACGCGTATGTTTGATACAGCATTACATAGCTTAAGCGGTGTTGATGTCGGCATTATGCAAGTGTCGCTGTATGAGCTTATTCCTTTCCGCATATACGGTACCGTCGGTACAACGTTAGGCGCTGATACAACCCTTACTTCTACAGTTGATCGCTCTCAATCTCCCGTGATAATCGATGGTCGTCAACATGCTAATATCACCCGCCTTGATGTTACTCCATCGATGGATTTATGGTTATCATCACAAGCTTATATACGCATTACAAGCTTCTTAAGTTTCATTCCTGATTTACTACAAGTCGGTGCTGACTTTAAATTATGGGTTATGGAGTTGGCAATGCCTTATTCTTTGGAAGAAGGGGTTCATTCAGTTGCAGGAATTAATGAAGTTTACAAAAAAGAGTCTCTACAAACCGATATTGAATCTGGTCGTGGTTACGTTGATACATTCCTAAAAGTTCTCGGTTTTGATATCAATGCGTTTGGTGACGATGCAGACATACATTGGGATGGTGTTACACATCATGCGTTGAATTTTTCGACAGAAGAATCTTTCCCTATTGCGCATTAATTTATTAATCAAGTTCGCCTACCGACGTTAAAACAGAAAGCTCTCAGCTCAGGCTAAGAGCTTTTCTGTTTTTTTATAGTTTTCAAATACTAGTTTTATTAAATGGTTCATTGAACAACTGACATGAAAATTCTTAAGCGCTTTTTATTGATATTAACCTTACTAATCCTAGCGACAATAGGAGTTTTTTATTTATATATTCAATCATTGCCTACTGCCCCACCCGACTTCATCAATACCAATGAACTCAATAATAAACCCGCAATCTCCTTTAACTGTGCAAATAAAACCGATTTTAAATATGCTTATAATGTACATGTAAACATTGAATCCGTTTTGAATAATAAACAGGTGTATCACTCTAAATTAAAATTCAAAACTCAGCTTAGCCAAGCGAACGATAAAATTATTAAAGGCATTGCCAACAACATTCTTATCGATGAAGGACAAGGGCCCGTAAATATTAAAGATGTTTATTACCTTGGTCGAGTCGAAGCACAGTCCTTCGCTCTATTTACTGCTTTTAATGATTTGGGCTTAGTAGAAAAGCACCCCATGAAAATTCTTGCTCAGCTATTCAAAGCCTTATCAGTCGGTAGTGAAGGCAAAAAATATCACTTCGCTTACGATTCGATGCAAAGAACTTATCGCTACCATCACAGCAACAATATAATTACCCGCAACGCCAGTGCAACAACGGCTAATATGAATCAATTGACCTCTAGCCTACAAACGCCTGATGGCAATAAGCATTGGAAAGTCACACTTGATAATAACTGCATGCCTAGCACATTGTATTCTCAAGAGCGAAAAGGGTTGTCAGCTGCAGGCCACAACGGATATATAAAGTTTACAATTGAAGCTAAAAAAATAGCGCCCTATACCGACTTAACACATGTTGCTCTGAATTCTTTTTCCAATAGTCATAATCTTTGGCGTATAAAATCCGTAGCCTCTTCAGCATTCGAACAAGCGATTAATAATGAAGCTGAGCTTTGGTCTACCATAGAGAACTTTTCCTCAGATAAAAACAGCGCAAAATTAATTAAAGCAGCCGAATATCTAATTGAAAATATTAATTCAAATGAGTTAGCCAAAAAACTCTCAAACTCTGAGCTATCAGACAATAGTAAGCGAGACTTAGCTTTTGCACTGAGCCTAAGTGGACACTATGATGCCGAAAACTACCTTATCGATACGCTATTAAGTTTGTCCGCCAATACGAGCAAAGAAGATCGAGATATTGATTTTCAAAAAGTACGTTTAATGGTCGCTCTTGCCGGCAATGGGCAGGTATCCGAACAGGGTTTCCAAACACTGGCTGCTCTCGCTGAAAATACCAACGAAAGCAATAATGTACGCAACAACGCGCTGATCAATTTAGGTTCGACGTTGCAACAATTAAAAAATCATGGACAAGACTCAGCGGGGCTTTCAGATCAACTCTCATCATCACTAAGCCGAGCGATAGCGGGAGACCATTCATCCTCTGCCATTTTAGCGGCAGGTAATGCCAAGTTAGATAATTTAAATCAACAAATTATAGTGAAACTCAATTCGGGTAACAGCAAAGAGCGATATGCCGCCGCGAGTGTCCTCGCAAGAAATCCTAATTACAATGACGATCTTATTCAGCATTTATCAGCCGAGCCTTCTGACTTAGTCAACTACGCAATTCTCACCAACTTAGATACTAAAAGCCTAAGCAGCCAACAAAAAGATAAGTTGTTGGATATATCGACTCGCAGCAGCTCCGATATCACCCAGGTTATTAAACAAATAGTTAAATAATAATCGTTAAATAATGTGAGTGAGACCAATTGGCCGCTTAGGAAACTACGGGTAAATAGCGCATTAACCAATCATGACTATAATTGATCATAAATGTTAGTTTAGATGAGAGCCCAT
>Ga0209305_1000395_pt1 | contig 32357 bp, 27 predicted proteins | sample COGITO_mtgs_1103_FD_184792 | JGI IMG/M metagenome (GOLD analysis project Ga0209305, IMG submission 184792) | Pelagic marine microbial communities from North Sea - COGITO_mtgs_110321 (SPAdes) (version 2) | ecosystem: Environmental > Aquatic > Marine > Epipelagic ...
TATACTCACCAAATTAATGTAGAGTTCGTAAGTTCTTACTTTGTTTTATGCTTTGATGTCATCCTAACAGCGAACTGTTAAGTGACTGTCTCCACTCAATCAAGGTAAGCACCCACACGAATTATCTAAATATATTGTTAAAGAACATTGCTTAGGCTTTCACCTTAAGCGGGCTGCGTATTCTAATGATTTAAATCATTAAGTCAACAGCTTTTAAAACTTTCTTTTTCAGCCAACTTAAGTTGCTGTAAAAGATGAGGCGCAGTATATAGTGCTTAATGACAATGTCAACCTCTTTTTTCCTTTGTTTTCAAAGCCTTAGCAGCTTCTCTTCAAAGGAGGGCGTATTCTAAACAAACGTTTTAAATAGTCAACCCTTTATTTCAACTCGTTTTTAAGTTGTTCTTTCGAACCACTGTCTCAACAAGTGAGCGGCGAATTATAGGGACTTTACAATCGCCGTCAACTGTTTTCTTTAGCTTTCTTTAATTTCAAACAAATGGTGCTTCTTCTTGCCCAGTTTCACTAGAAAGAATCGGCCATAGAGTGCTTTATCAATCATAAAGCTTTCAGCCGTACTCATATTATCAGCTGCGCCTTTTGCTTCTCCATTAATCAATACTGCATTACGACCCAAAGCATCTTTAACTTCGCGGCCTGTTTTCACCATGCCACATTCGGCAAATAGAGTTGTTAGCGGTGTTTCGGCGATATCGGCGATTACCAAATCACTTGATGGCAAACCATCCAGCTTAATTTGTTCAAGCTCCTGCTCTGATAATGTGGCCAGGTCGCCAGAGAACAGTGCTTCTGTTATACGTTTAGCTGATTGCAATGCTTCTTCACCATGAACTAGGCGCGTTACTTCATCCGCTAAAATAGCCTGAGCCGTTTTACGTCCTTGAATTTCAGCATCGTGCTTTTCAATCTCCGCAATACGCTCTACCGATAAGAAGGTGAAATAGCGCATAAATTTATATGCGTCCGCATCCGCGGTATTTAACCAGAATTGATAAAAGGCATACGGAGATGTTTTAGAAGATTCCAACCAAATAGTGCCACTCTCGGTTTTACCAAATTTAGTGCCATCAGATTTAGTTACTAAAGGAAGCGTTAAACCAAAGGTTTGCTTGCCATACATACGTCGGGCTAGATCAACACCCCCTACAATATTACCCCATTGATCAGAGCCACCAATCTGGATAGTACAATTTTCTCGCTCGGCCAATTCAGCAAAATCATACGACTGTAGCAGCATGTAGGTAAACTCAGTAAAAGAGATACCTTCGCCTTCACGATCAATACGCTGCTTAACGGATTCTTTCTGAATCATATTATTGACTGAGAAATGCTTCCCTACGTCTCGCAAGAAGTCGAGTATGCTCAACTGCCCAACCCAGTCTAGGTTATTAACGACAACGGCACTTTTCTCACCTGCATCAAAATCAATAAATCGACTAACCTGAGTTTTTAATTTATTAACCCAATCACCCACGACTTCAGGTGTATTCAATTTTCTTTCTTGAGCCTTAAAACTCGGATCTCCAATCAAACCTGTCGCACCCCCCACTAGTGCCATCGGCTTATGACCGGCGTCTTGAAAACGCTTCAGCGCCAATAACGGTACAAGGCTACCAATATGCAAACTATCAGCGGTTGGATCAAACCCACAATAAAGTGTTCGACAGCCACCTTGTAAATATTCAATAAATTCTTCGTCTGCCGTTGTCTGGCTAATAAGGCCTCGAGCCTTTAAATCTTCGATCAATGCTGCCGTCATGACGCTCTCTTGTCAGTCTAAGGTAAGAAAATAAGCGGTCGTCACAATACCGAATCAGTTAATAAAAGCAATAGAGATGCAATGAATGATAACTAATTTAAAGAACTTTTTAGGGAACTTTGTTGTACACTGTGCGCCATAGAAAAGATTCATTTTAGGAATAATAATAAGTATGGCAGTTCTTGGCCAGTGGCGGTATTTCCCCAAAACCCACATTGCAGCAATCAGTTTATTAACAATTTTTGTTATTTTTGCAATTGGAAAAAATACAAATGTACCGCAAAAGCGTGAGGTACAGACTTTAATTGTCAATAGCGCAACCCTCGACACCCAGCTCGAAGAGATTGAGGTGTGGGAACAAACAGAACTGAAAGCGGGTGATAATTTGTCACGCGTATTTACTCGTTATTCACTCAGCGCAGCCGATGCTTTGGCAATCGCGTCGAGCGCTCCTAAGCGGGTACTGAACTTACAGCCTGGGCAGATTATTAAGTGGCAAAGCAGCGAGAGCAATAATGTCACTCGCATGCGCATAGAGACATCGCCTTTAATTGCTCATGTCTTTGAACGTGCAATCGATGGCGACTATGAATACAAGCTTGATGAGAAAGTTGCCGATAGACGACCTAAATTTGCTCACGCAACGATCAATTCATCGTTATTTTTGGATGGGGCTAAGCAAGACATACCGCAATCAACCTTAATCGAATTGGCAGGGCTGTTTGGCTGGGATATCGACTTTGCTTTGGATATTCGTCCAGGTGATGAATTCAGTTTGATTTATGAAGAGTTATATCTCGATGGCGAGCGTATTGGTTTTGGTAACATACTCATCGCCAACTTCGTCAACCGTGGCCGTGAAATAACCGCTATTCGCTATGAAGATGGTAAAGGAGATGCTCAGTACTACGATCCTTCTGGTCACAGTATGCGCAAAGAATTCCTCCGTAATCCAATCGATTTCGCACGTATTAGCTCTCGTTTTAATTTAAAGCGTAAACACCCAGTGCTAAACAAGTTTAGAGCCCACAGGGGAACGGATTACGCTGCAAGAACAGGCACTCCGATCAAATCCACTGGCGATGGAAAGGTAATCTTTGCTGGGCGTAAAGGCGGTTTTGGAAACTGCGTTATTGTGCAACACGGCAGTCGTTATCAAACGCTATACGCTCACATGAGTAAGTTTAACCGCAGTGCTCGCAAAGGCCGCCGCGTGAAACAAGGTCAAGTGATCGGGTATGTTGGTAGTACCGGTTTGGCAACAGGGCCTCACCTGCACTTTGAGTTTAGAGTTGATGGTGTTCACAGAGACTCACTACGAATTAAATTGCCTAAATCTCGTTCCATCGGCAAAGATCAAAAAGAACTTTATAAAGCAAAATCAGAACGTATGATTGAATGGCTTAAAAGTCAGAGAGATACTCAACTAGCAAGTGATGACTCTTTAAGTTTAGCCAAAATTTCAGAGCAGTGAATAGGTAACACCTACCACTCACTGCATAGACCATTAACATAATAAGGAGCGGTTGTGCTTTACATCGGCCTCATGTCTGGCACGAGCTTAGATGGTATCGATGCTGCGTTAGTAGAGATCGACCAGCAAGGCATGCCTCATTTATTAGCCAGTCACTATCAATCTTATGATAGAGCGCTACAAGCTAAATTATTCAACCTCAGTCAAGCAGTCGAGGTTAAACTCGAAGATTTAGCGGCTTTCGACCATCAGTTGGGACGGCTATATGCACACTGCTGCTTAACGCTCTTAAAAAAACACAACTATCAAGCCTGTGACATCCAAGCCATTGGCTGCCATGGACAAACCATTCGCCATAAGCCAAGGCCTAATGCTTTCAGCATGCAAATTGGTGATGCCAATATCGTGGCTGAACTTACTGGTATTACGACCGTGGCTGATTTTCGTCGACGAGATATCGCCGCAGGTGGTGAAGGTGCACCTTTGGTTCCCGCCTTTCACCAGTATGCATTCCTCAATGATCACAGCCCACGACAGATTCTTAATCTGGGCGGCATTGCTAATATTACGATTCTTTCTCAAGACCCAGAGCATACCTTCGGCTTTGATCTAGGTCCCGCGAATGCTCTTTCGAATGAATGGGTTGAAAAACATTGGCAACTGAATTTTGATGAAGGGGGTGCAATTGCACGCTCTGGCACATTTCAGCCTGATTTAATAAAGCGGTGGATAGCTATAGAGTATTTCAACAAACCACCACCGAAAAGCACTGGTCGAGAATTATTTAATCTGGCTCAATTCGAACTGCATACCCCTGAGATGAATAGCCTAAAGAAAGAAGATGTATTGGCCAGTTTGATTGAATTAACGGCTATTTCAATTAGTCGAGGAATCGAACAATGGGGCTATACCGAGGGTGAATTATTTCTTTGCGGGGGTGGTGCTCGCAATATCTATCTGGTTGAACGCATTCAGCATCACTTACTCAATATCCGCATAGGCCTCACCGATGATTTAGGTATTCCTGCTGATATGGTAGAAGCTTGCGCATTTGCTTGGCTAGCGTACCGAACGATGAATGGCTTGAATGGAAACTTACCCAATGCCACAGGAGCAAAAGGCCCAAGAGTTTTGGGCGCTATTTATCCTGCTTAAGCTTATCGCTTAACATCTTGTTAAAAATAAGCGTAGCCGGCCTTCTCTAAGCGTGCTCGCTCACCAGCACCAAAAGGAACAGGTTCAACAAAGGGAGGCAACTGACTTTCCATAATTCCATTCGCCCCCATCCAACGCTTACAGACCTTAACGTCGATCACATTAAACGCATCTAACCTAGCGGCTAAATCAACGAGAGCTTTATTGCTGCGATAATTACTGCGAATAAAAGCATTGATTTCTTCGCCGTGTAAAACGATCGAGATAGGCTCGTCAGTATGATATTCACTATCATCATTGGCTATTTTTTCTGCCTGCTCTAGTAGCTGTTTTAATTCTGCCAGAGTATGTAGCGCAACATTTGCTTGCAGTTTTTGCAACGCGACTGCCTGATTTTTAATAATCGGTTGTTCAGCTGAGATGCTGGCAATTTTTTGCGTTTGAACAGCGGGCTGAATAGTCGTATCTTGGGCTGAGACGGTATCAACAAACAATAAACTCGACACAAATACGTATATAAAACCCTGCTTACCCAGCATGCAATACTCCTAAATTAGGCTCGTCATTGAGTTAAATAGCGAAAGAAGATCCACAACCGCAAGTTGAACTTGCACCAGGGTTATTAACAACAAAGCGAGAGCCTTCAAGGCCTTCTTTATAGTCAACGTTGGAACCCACTAGATATTGGTAACTCAATGAATCCACCAGCACGCGAGCACCACCTTTGAAGATGGTACTGTCATCTTCATTACGCTCGTCATCGAAGGTAAAGCCATACTGGAAACCAGAGCAGCCGCCTCCCGTCACAAAGACGCGTAAGCATAACTCATCATCAGCTTCTTCCACCAATAATGTTCTGATTTTCTCTTCGGCCGCAGGGGTTAACCCAATCGGCTCGGCTGATACTACTGCGTTCATTTTTTATCTCACAAAGACTAACGTGACCATTATCGAATTAACCAACCAATTTAGTCAACTTTATCGCCAGTTTGGTCACCTTTAATTTCAGGGGCTGCTTTAGTTTCTAACATCGACTTATTCGTTTTCTTTAATTGGTCTTTGCCTTGATGAATCAATTTACCATTCACCTCAGCACCTAAAACCATTTCCATCATGTGGTAATACACATCACCTTGGATACGGGCTTTTTTAGCCAATTCAATATATTCGTATGCGTATATATTGCCTACAACCGCACCATTAACGACAACATTAGGTACATTAATCTGACCTTCCACACGGCCACTATCCGAAATACGCACAACCGCACCACTGCCTGGCTCGGCAATAAGATTTCCCTTAATGGTACCTTCTACTTGCAGTCCACCTTTAAACCTCACATCGCCCACGATCTCAGTTTTTGGTGAAATTAGCGTATCGTAATGGCTGGCCGTTGCTTTATCTTTACTACTAAACATTATGCGTCCTTTTGTAACCATTCAATGGTTTCTTCTACGCGTTGGGCTTTACTACCAGTTGATTGTAAAACCACTTGCACCTGTTCAACGTTGAGATTGGCGGGAACAGAAATTTCCCCGACAACTTCTTGAAAATAACGAAAGCTAAATTTGAGCCCTAATTCATCAATCTTGTCATCTAATTCGCGTAACGGAATAATCTTGCGCTTACTGCCTTCCAACACAACAAAGTTGATGGCAGCTAAGCCCTTAATATAACTCGTATTGTCAGCAACCTGAGTCATCATTATGCTATAGCGAAATGTATTCGGCTGATCGAGCGGCTGAATATCTATTTTACTAATACGTAACCCTTTATCTTGTCCGCCTGGGGCCATAATGCCTTTATAAAATGAAACTTCTTCTTCTAACGTCGCAATTTGAACTTTAAGTTCTTTGACCGTTTGTCGAATACCCTCAGCCGCTTGACGATCAACCTCACCGCCTTTTTCCAAAACACCGACTCGCTGGCGGAAACCACGAATTTCTTGGTCAGCGGCAATAATTTCTGCCTGCAACTGATCACTTTCTCCGCTTAGAGCATTCACCTTCTCCAAGCTCGCATATTGACCGCCGAAGAAACAACCTGCTGCCACCAGCACGGTGAACAGCAAAAAGTACACATTACGCCAAAAGCGATGCCATGGGTCATAACGTATTAGACTTAAACGATCTTGCTTGCTGCCTTTTACTACGGCCATTCAATAATCCTTTGCTGTTTCTTATCTTTAACCTGCCTGTTAAGGAAGTAGACCTACAACCTGTAAACCCATCTGCTCTGGCAAATCAAATACGATATTCATGTTCTGCACGGCTTGCCCTGATGCGCCTTTCACCAAGTTATCAATCACGGACAGAATTACGATCAAACCGGTATCTTTATGTTGATGAATCGCGATTCGACACATATTACTGCCTTTTACAGAACGCGTTTCAGGATGACTGCCTGCTGGCATCACGTCAACAAATGGCTCATCGGCATAACGTTGTTCAAATAACGCCTGTAATCCATCAACACCCAATGCTTCAATTTTAGCGGTTTTACCAGGCGCATAAATGGTAGAGTGAATACCCCGAATCATTGGGGTTAAGTGAGGTACAAACGTGAGATTCACCTGACTTCCCGCTGCTCTCGTTAAGCCTTGACGAATTTCTGGTAAATGACGATGCCCAGATACAGCATAGGCCATCATAGACTCGCCTGCTTCGCAAAATAGAGCCCCCATCTTTGCCTGACGACCCGCACCACTAACACCGGATTTACAGTCGGCAATAATACCCGAAGTTTCAATCAGCCCTTGCTCTAGCAAAGGCAGTAAAGCCAACTGAACCGACGTAGGGTAACAGCCTGGCACGGCAATTAAGCGCGCTTGCTTTATTTGTTCACGATTTACTTCAGGTAAACCGTATACCGCTTCGGGTAATAATGACTTAGCACCGTGAGGCTGGTTGTACCATTGCTCCCACTCATCCGCATCTTCTAAGCGGAAATCAGCACTTAGATCAATCACTTTAATACCTTGATCTAATACTTGCTGAGCTAATGCATGCGCCACACCATGAGGGGTAGCAAAAAAAACGACATCACACGGAGCCAAATTTTCTGCACTTGGCTCAGAAAAACACAAATCAACATGTCCGCGTAAATTCGGAAACATCTGCGCAACAGGAATTCCCTTCTCGCTACGGGAAGTAATAACCGTTAATTCAACTTCTGGATGCTGACTTAACAGTCTTAATAATTCAACACCGGTATAACCCGTGCCGCCAACAATACCTACTTTAATCACTGGTGTTCCTCTAATCTAAGATACAGGACATATAAAGATGCTTATAATAAGCTTTATAGAAAGAATTGTTAGTTCAGTCGGATAAAAAGTTCGTATAATTTGTCGCAGTCGACAAAACCTATCCTAAATAAAAGAGTAATGAGGAGGCATTAGGGTTCCTGTATGAAGGTAAAAGAAAGCCAAATATCTCTCGCATTACTCGCAACGGCTGTCGGCCTGGTCAGCGCAGGTCTTATTACTGTATTTCGCCTCGCGTATGAACTGCCGCTGGAGCATTGGATACCTAATGGCAGCTATGACGGATTTGAATCTTTATCGACCGAAGCACGAATTCTCCTGCTACTAAGTTCCACCGCATTACTCATATTTATCTTTAGCCGCTTACAACCCCAGCAGCGAAAAGTAGGAGTTGCTCATGTATTGCAACGTATTGAGCAGCACCAAGGCTATTTATCTAAGACCAATCTTATCGCGCAGTTTTTTGGTGCTGTCATCGCATTAATTGGCGGCCACAGTGTCGGCCGAGAAGGGCCCGCGGTTCATTTAGGTGCTGGCAGTGCCAGCCAACTGGGACAATTACTAAAAACCCCTCACCATAGATTAAGAATTTTGGCCGCTTGCGGTGTTGCCAGCGCTATTTCGGCATCATTCAATACTCCAATGGCCGGGGTAATCTTTGCGATGGAAGTCGTATTACTGGAATACAGCATCAAAGGCTTTATTCCTATTATTCTCGCGTCGGTTATTGGGGCCATTGTGAGTCGTGCCGTCTTTGGTAATGAAACCGCTTTCATCGTCCCTTCTCTTGAGATGGGCTCGTTATTAGAAATCCCCTACATTTTATTATTAGCCTTAATTTGCGGCGTACTCGGTAGCTTATTTATTGCCTCGGTGAAGTTTATGCAGCGCTGGAATACGCGCCCTATTTGGCAAACATGGGGATTGCTGGGTATTTGCGCAGCAATCACCAGCATCTATTTACCTGAAGTCATGGGCATTGGTTATGACAGTGTGAATGCTTGGTTACAAGGTGAGATCATTTTGGGGGCCGCGATTGCTTTGTTGTTTGCCAAACTTTTACTCTCTGGCTGGGCTTCTGCAATGGGTTTTCCCGGCGGCTTGATCGGCCCCAGTTTATTCATGGGGGCTGCGATTGGCGCCGCCATGGGTCAGTTATCGTTTTATTTAATGCCTAATTATCCAATTAACATTGGTTTCTATGCCATGCTCGGAATGGGAGCAATGATGGCGGCAGTTTTGCGGGCCCCATTAGCGGCGTTAATGGCCTTATTAGAGCTTACCGCCAATCCAAATATCATTTTACCCGGCATGATGGCCATTGTGATTGCGAGCTTAACCGTGAGTGAAGTTTTTCATCTGCCCTCTATTTTCCGCATACAAACCAACCTAGCCGTTAACAATGATCCTGTTCGACAATTATTGCGTAATACCTGGGTTGGCCAAGTAATGACGCAAAATTTTAATACCAGTTCACGCCTGATTAATCTCGCCAGTGCTCAACTCATATTAAGCCACCAGCCCGCGTGGATTTATATTGAAAGCGAACAACAGCTTTTATTATCAACCGATCTGGTGCGTTTTATTGAGAATCACGCAGACAATGAGAATCCGGATAAATTGGATCAGGCTGACCCAGATCATCTTGAAATAGATTGTTTGCTGCTGCCAGGGGATCGAAAAATGGTAAAATCGATTTCTTTAATGGCCAATCTGCAAAATGCTTTAGACCTGATGCAGCAGCATCACATAGAATGGTTAGTCGTTCATCGCGACAAGCAATTCAATCAAGTGGTCGGTATCATTAGCCGTGAAATGGTCGAGCAATATTATCGCTATCAGCCACAAGCCATAGAAGCAGCCAAGTAGAGCTGCGATATAAAAGCTGTGAAATACATAATTAAAAGAGAATAGAGAGACGTTTATGCTTTGGCTAAAAGCCTTCCACATCATTGCTGTTATTACTTGGTTTGCAGCTTTATTTTATTTACCGCGGTTATTTGTCTACCATGCTATGGCAGAAGACCAGGTCAGTAAAGACCGCTTTAAGATCATGGAACGTAAACTGTATCGCGGTATCATGACCCCTTCTATGATTGTAGTCATTGCCCTCGGCACTTGGATGATCACTCTAAATTCAGAATATTATTTAAGCCAAGGCTGGATGCATGCAAAGCTGGCTTTAGTGACATTTTTGGTGGGTTATCATTTTATGTGTGGCTCACTACTGAGAAAGTTTGCGCAAGATATTAACGACAAAAGCCATGTGTTTTATCGCTGGTTTAACGAAGTGCCGGTTTTATTTTTAATCGCCATTATTATTCTGGTCGTCGTACGCCCTTTTTAAATATTTCAATTTTCACATAACGAATACGAGTTTTAACAATGACTTATAAAATCGACAAATCACAAAACCTTTTTGATCGCGCACAAGAATTCATTCCAGGTGGGGTTAACTCCCCTGTACGTGCCTTCAAAGGAGTGGGTGGTACGCCTATCTTCTTCGAACGTGGTGAAGGTTCTTGCCTGTTTGATGCCGATGGTAATCGCTACATTGATTACGTTGGTTCTTGGGGACCAATGATTATGGGTCACGCTCGAGGTGATGTCATTGAAGCGGTTAAAGCTCGTTTAGATCAAGGCTTAAGCTTCGGCGCGCCGACTGAAATCGAAATCGATATGGCACAAACCGTATGCGGCATTATGCCGGGTATGGATATGGTGCGAATGGTGAACTCGGGTACAGAAGCGACAATGAGTGCGATTCGTTTAGCCCGTGGTTTTACCGGTCGTGACAAGCTAGTGAAATTTGAAGGCTGCTACCACGGCCATGCTGACTCGCTATTAGTAAAAGCCGGTTCTGGTGCATTGACTCTAGGTGTTCCTTCCTCTCCAGGTGTTCCCGCTGGTGCAGCCAACGATACGATTACCCTAGACTATAACGACATTGACGATGTGAAGGCCTGCTTCGCTGAACAAGGTGATAAAATTGCCTGCATCATCGTTGAAGCGGTTGCGGGTAACATGAACTGCATTCCACCCAGCAAAGAATTTTTACAAGGTCTGCGTGATGTGTGTGATCAATACGGCGCTGTCTTAATCTTTGATGAAGTAATGACGGGATTCCGTGTATCGCTTACCGGTGCTCAAGGTTATTACAATGTGCAGCCTGACCTAACAACTTTAGGCAAGGTAATCGGTGGTGGTTTACCCGTGGGTGCATTTGGTGGCAAACGTGAGATCATGGAATATCTAGCGCCAATTGGCCCGGTTTACCAAGCAGGAACCTTGTCAGGTAACCCACTGGCGATGGCCGCAGGTTTAGCCATGATGAAATCGGTACAGCAGCCTGGCTTATACGAACAGCTGACTACACGTGTAGAACAGTTATGCACAGGTATGCAAGCGGCAGCCGACAAACACTGTATTCCGTTCACCACGAATAGCGCAGGCTCGATGTTTGGTTTCTTCTTTACCGAAGCGAAAAAAGTCAGCAACTTCGCACAAGTATGTGAATGTGACCAAGAAGCATTTAAGGCTTTTTTCCATGGCATGTTAGAGCATGGGGTTTATTTAGCGCCTTCTGCGTTTGAAGCAGGCTTCATGTCAGCGGCTCATAGCGAAAACGATATCAACGAGACGATTGCTGCAGCCGATGCGGTGTTTGCACATATGTCTTCTGCAAAAGCGGCGTCTAAATAATATGTCGTTCATACTAACGATTGTTGGGCAGCTGCTTATGCTGCTCACCTCTATTTGGATGCTGAAAAATTGGCCGCCGAAAGATGAAAATCCTGGTTGGTTTGCGGCGGCATTTTGCAGTGGCTTATTGATTTTCTCTTTCGCCGCGTCCAGCTTACTGACTCATATAATAGACCTCACGCCTATGTATTGGTTTGAGCAACTGGCTTTCTATGCCGCATTCCCATTACTGAGTTTTGTATTGCTGGCCTTATCTTTTAAAATCGATTGGCCTAAAGAAGCTTGGGGAAGAATATTACTGGGTGTGTGTGGTATTTATTGGGTTTGCCAGCAGACGCAAAACTTAAGCTACCTACTGGTTGTTAGTGCTGTAATCAGCAGTCTTGCTATCGGCAAGCTATTACTTAGTAAAGCTGCCGGTATTTGCTCAAAGCAAGCCAACCTTGCGCTATCAATTGCGTGCTTAGCCAGCTTAATTATTATTCTGCACAGCCTAGCAAGTAACCCTATCGCCGCCGAGTTAGCAGAAAAATGGCCTATAGAGCTGGCATTAGGATTATTGCTGGTCGCAATCAATCGTGGTTTATTTCTTAAAAAAATACGCCAAGTTTAATAACGAAAATCGCCTGATTAGGCTAACCTAAGATAAGAACTGACAACTTTTTCAAACTAGTTTTAAACTATTTTTTAATTAAAACGGTTGTTGATTATTATCTTAGGAGCTCTTTATGAGTCATTCTCGCATTATTTTTTATCAGCAAGCCAATCGTTTTTTTACCTTCGTAGTGTGGGGGTTGTTTGTATTTTCTTTAATTCTTGCCAGCTGGTATGACACTTGGATAGAAGCCCTAGTAGTTGGCTTACCCGCAGCACTTATTCCTACTCTTCTCGCTAAAACACAAGCCACCAGCGCTGCAACCCGCATCGCGTTCGGTATATCCTTAATGATCTTTTCAGCCCTGAATATTCAGCAAGCTCACGGCATGATAGAAGTTCACTTCGGTATCTTTGTAGGCCTTGCGATGTTGTTGTATTTTCGCGATTGGCGACCTGTCGTAGCGGCAGCACTGACCATTGCTGTCCACCATGTATTATTCAGCTATCTACAACAATCCAATAACAACGTATACATTTTCGAAAGCGTTAATAACTTCAGCATCGTTATGATTCATGCAGCCTACGTGGTCGTCGAAGCGGGCTTGATTATTTATCTTTGTCGAAAAGCGGAGCTTGAGTTTGCACAAACAGAAGAACTCAATGAGATTGGCAGCCATATTAGTCAAGAAGGTGAGATCGATTTACGTTATCGAGTCACCAATGCCAAAGGTGAATTTAGTCGCGGCTTTAATAACTTTTTTGGTGAGTTAGATGAACTAGTCAGTAAAGTCGGAGTACTAGCGGTACAGTTAAACTCTACCGGGGATTCTTTCAGTAAAAGTACACACGCCATGGCCAGTGGTGCTCAGCGACAGCAACAAGAAACCGATATGATTGCCACTGCTACCAATGAAATGACCGCCGCCATGCAAGATGTGAATCAGCATGCCAACGACGCTGCAAATGCGGCGGGCGAAGCAGATATCGCCGCGAAAGATAGTGAAGAAAGAATCGAGCGCGCACAAACAACCATTAAAGACCTCGCTCAACATATTGACCGCGCTTACAGCGTTATTAAACATCTCGATGAAGAAAGTAATAATATAGGCTCGGTACTCACCGTGATTCGAGGCATTGCTGAGCAAACCAATCTACTCGCCTTAAACGCCGCCATTGAAGCAGCCCGCGCGGGAGAGCAAGGCCGAGGATTTGCTGTTGTTGCAGATGAAGTAAGAACATTGGCTTCACGTACTCAGCAAAGTACAGAAGAAATTCAGAAGATGATAGAGAAGCTACAGAAAGGCAGCCAAGATGCGGTGAGTGCAATGGACACGAGTAAGCAAAGTGCTGAATCCAGCGTTCAGCAAACAGAAGAGACAAAAGAAAGATTATTAATAATGAAAGCCGCGGTAGGCACGATTCATACGATGAACCAACAAATAGCACAGGCTGTATCTGAGCAACATCAAGTTGTGGGAGAAATAAATAACAACATCACGAGCATTCGGGATGTTAGCCAAGAGACCAATGAGCGTGCTGAAGATGCTGCCCGAGATGGCGAGAAACTCATCACGATGTCATCGGATCTCAGAGGCCTTTTAACTCACTTCAATACCAGCCGTTAGGCGAGTGATTAATATCCGTCTTTAGCATCTATTTTATTTTGCAGCGTTTTAATGCGGCGCTGTAAAATATCATAGCTGGCATTAGACTTTCGTAGAAAGACTTGTGCACGTTGCAATAATTGCTGTGCTTGTTGTAATTCCCCTACCTGATAATTCATCCAAGCCTGACGATAAAAAATAGCCGAATTACGCGGCTGTATTTGGCGAGCTCGATCAAGATACGATAACGCTTGCTGATACCGACCTTGCTGGCGAGCATCCTCCGCCTGAGTTAATAATATCTGCACTGCCGGATGGTGCACGCCTTCATCTAATCGAAGAATGTCATCTTGCTGAACGTATTCACTGCCCTCAATATCTTTAACTTCATGGCTTTGCTGATTGCGCGGATCATTATTCACACGATTAGGCACACCACTACACGCCGTTAAAAATCCAATAAAAAAAACTAGAACAACCAATCGAACCACGAACCACCCCCTTGCTTTTCTTTTTCTACAGAATCTGTACGTGGGCCAGAAGTGGCCTTATTTGCACCACAGGATATCTCACGCCCGATTAAAGACCCAGATTTAAATGGCATCCTTCTAATACCACCGCAATCTTGCGCAACAGGATGGCCATAAGCATTAACCCATGCCCAATCTAAATCGGCTAACGGTGTTAATGGTTCAACCCCCGACTGCTCAAATATACTTTGCCAAATAGGTAAGGCACCACTTGCTCCCGTAAAAGGCATCGACTCATTATCATCACGGCCTAACCATACAACCCCTAAATGACGATCATCAAAACCGGCGAACCACGCATCACGTTGATCGTCACTCGTACCTGTTTTTGCCGCGATTTTAGTCGTATTAAATACCTGAGCTAAACGTTTGCCCGTTCCTTGAACCACCACTTGTTGCAGTCCATAACGCAAACGCTCTATCAATTCTGGAGAAAAAGCTTGTCGCCCTTCTACCGCATAAGACGTGAGTACTTTATTGTCACTGGTGGTTAAAGCCTCAATAACTCTTGGTTTCATAGCAAAACCGCCAGACGCATAAGTCTGGAACATTTGCGTAACCTCTAGCGGTGACATAGACAACGAGCCCAGTAATATCGACGGGTAAGGGGGGATATTTTTCTCTACGCCTAAACGCTCAAACGTATCGACAACCTGACCAATCCCCAGTTTCATACCCAAACGCGCTGTCGCTTGGTTCAATGAGCGAGCCATCGCGTCAACCATGAAAACTTTACCATGATCTTTTTTATCGTAATTCTTCGGTTGCCATAAACTGCCGTCTTGGCCTGCCACACTCACCGCTTTGTCATCAACTATGCTCGACCAGTCATATCGGCCGGATGCTAATGCCGTTAAGTACACAGCGGGCTTCGCCAACGAACCAATCGAACGCTGAGCATCCAAGGCACGATTAAAACCAAAATACTGTACCCGACGAGACCCCACTATGGCTCGTACTTCTGCCCCATCAACACTCGTTACCACAGCGGCAGCTTCTAAGGTGGGCTTATCAAACCCCGCTCGTTTTTCTAATTTTGCAATATGTTGCTGTATCGATTTTTCTGTTGCGTGCTGCAACCAAGGATCCAGCGTTGTAAAAATTCTTAACCCTGTATTTTGCAAATCTTCCAGACGGTAATCGGTTTGCAATTGTCGTTTCACCAATTGAATGAACGCTGGATATTCTCGTTGTCCCGCTCGTCCCGACTTAGCGACAAGAATATTTTGGCCTTGCGCATTAATACGCTCAGCCGTGGAAATAATTTTCAACTCTTCCATAACATTCAGAACAACATCACGTCTTGAACGAGCATTATCCGCCTTACGAAATGGATTGTAATAAGAAGGTCCTTTGATCATTCCTACGAGCAAGGCTATTTCAGATAAATCGAGTTGCTGAACATTTTTAGCGAAATAAAAGCGACTCGCTAAAGCAATACCATGAATCGATCGTCGGCCGGCCTGACCGAGATACACTTCATTAAGATACGCCTGTAAAATTTCTTCTTTGCTGTAATGCAGCTCTAGTAGCAAAGCCATAAACGCTTCTTTTACTTTACGCTGTAATGATCTTTCATTAGTCAGAAAGAAATTTTTCACCAACTGCTGAGTCAAGGTTGAGCCGCCTTGTACGGTTCTTCCTGCAGCAATATTGGCTTTCATCGCACGTAAAATGCCACGAATGGAAATACCATAGTGATCAAAATAAGCCCTATCTTCTACTGCAATCAATGCGGCAACTAATGCAGGAGGCACATCCTGTAATGCTATTAATTCACGATCCTCATTATGAGCAGGAAAAATACCACCAATATACTGCGGCTCTATGCGCACAAGCCCTTCAGGCTCGCCCGCGATCGACAATTGATCAATACGTCCCGTTAAAAAAGACAAACGGATTTTTACCGCACCTTCATTACGATCAGCAAAAGAAAACGCTCGGCGATAAATAATCCAATCACGTCCATCACGTCCATAAGTTCCTGGCGTAACAACATGACTAACGGCTTTATAGTCGTTCCATTTCAGTTCTGCTTTTAACTGCTCACTGGACAGTAATAGTCCAGGATAGAGCGATAATGGCCGCGCATAAACTTTGGCTGGCAACGTCCATTTATTACCGTCAAATTGTGAACGTACTTGAGCATCCAGATATACGAGCCAAACCCCGAGGCCCAGAATCACAAGAATGGATATACGCCATAACCAATACCAGACTCGCTGTTTCCAGTTACGGGGGTTTTTCTTTGGCTTAACGGATACAGGCTGCTTCTTTTTAGTTGCAGTCGTTCTGGTCGTTGCCGTCTTTTTAGTACTAGATTTATTAGCCCTAGTTGGCTTTTTTGCAGTCGTCATATGCCGCGTATGCTAACACAGACTGACTTAGTCATACGCTCCAGTTCTGTTAAACTGATGCCAACAAGTAATCATTATTTAAATTTATAGAGACATGACACATGGCTAAGTACCACATTTATGGCATCGGCAACGCATTAGTTGATAAAGAATTTGAAGTTGAAGATAGCTTTTTTGCTGATCTGAATATTGAAAAAGGCATTATGACCTTGATCGAAGAAGATCAACTAGCCGAACGCCTAGCCGTACTGAACGATCGCTTTGGTTTAAGAAAACGTGCGTGTGGTGGCAGCGCAGCCAATACAATTATTGGAGCCAGCTACTTCGGTGCCAAGACCTTTTATAGCTGCAATGTAGCAAACGATGAAGCGGGCGACTTTTACATGCACGACATGAAAGCCGCGGGTGTTGATACTAATTTAGGTAACGATCGTGATGAAGGCGTAACCGGTAAGTGTTTGGTCATGGTTACTCCTGATGCTGAGCGTACAATGAATACCTATTTGGGTATTACGACTAACCTAGAACAAAAACATATAAATGAAGCGGCCTTAGCCGATTCCGAATACGCTTATATCGAAGGTTATTTAGTAACTTCTGATCTTTCGCGCGCAGCAGCGATTGAAGTGCGTAAGTTGGCAGAAAAGAATGGCGTAAAAACCGCTTTAACTTTTTCAGATCCTGCAATGGTTCAGTTCTTTAAAGAGGGTCTAAAAGAAATGATCGGCGGTGGCGTTGATTTATTATTCTGCAACGAAGAAGAAGCCATGCTCTTTGCTGATGCAAATAACTTAGAAGACGCCATTAACTTTATGAAAACCCAAGCAAAAACCTTTGCGATTACTCTGGGCAACAAAGGTGCCATCGCTTTTGATGGTAAGACAACACACGTAATCGAAGCGAATAAAACCACTGCCGTTGATTCGAACGGAGCGGGCGATCTGTTTGCAGGTGCTTTTATGTACGCAATTACTCATGGCCATGATTTTGCGGCGGCAGGTCGTTTAGCCAGTGCAGCATCGTCTCAAGTTGTGAGTCAGTTTGGTCCACGCTTAGAGGCAGAGCAACATGAGCCATTAAAAGCCGTACTCTAAGCCAGCATTGCTTCCGTGCATGTCCTAATACAGCAGTGATCAAAAGTGCTGTATTGGGATGTACCCTTGCTGACGAATAGTTTTTTTGCATTCCTCTATCAACATAAACTTAGCGAACGATTGATAAGGCTCTTCCTTAATAAGCAAATTTCATTACAGCCTAAAGCTAATCGATCGAAAACGAGCGCGCCTTTTGACGAAATTCACGAATCGCATAATAGGTAATTAAGCCCTGTTTATTGACGCGGCACTGGGCATAGCCTTCCTGATCTTGATCTTGTAAGTCTAGAAATATATCAAAGTACTCATCTCTCTCGCGGCTAGACCTTGAGTCGATATAGATATAAGCACCATCATGCAATTTATGCTTCATAAATCTGCGGCAATGCTCCATAGCATCCCCCATCCCCCCTGCTTTACCTTGCAAGTCATAAGGTTCTTTATATAAGTTACAGCCTGCCAGACAGAGGCAAATAACAATGATAATAAAGGGGCTCGTTAAGGGCATATTGCTATATTCTTGGTGACTATATAAAGCAGTATAGCGCTTAGGCGTTTTAATTCTGCCTGATTGCTATATTAATAACGTAACGTGACAAAATTTACTCGATATAGAGATTACTCTCGCGGTAAGCGGTTTTATCCATAGGTATTACATTAATAGGTATTACATTAATAAGTCTTGGTGAATAGGATGAAACAGGTCCGCAGCTTCAATCAAAGAACCCGCTGTCAGCTTTGGCACGCCGTAGGCTTCTGTCGTCATACCATAAGCCTGACTCACCTTTTTTAATAACAGATCAAAATCACCGTCACCCGACAATAGGATAATAGTATCCACATCACCCGATGCGGAAGCTTCCATTACATCAATCGCGATTCCAACGTCCCAATCCCCTTTAGCGCTGCCGTCACTACGCTGGATATACGGCTTAAGCTTTACCTCAAAACCGATGTGTTTAAGGGCGTCTTGAAATTTTATTTGCTGATCATCACCCTTATTAATAGCATACGCCGTTGCCGAGACTATCTCGCCCTGTTGCACAATTTTTTGCCACAGTTTTCGATAATTTAAAGAACGGCCATACACATCACGGGTGGTGTAATAAATATTTTGTACGTCGACAAAGATAGCGATTTTTTTCATAGGAGAATCAGATAGAAATTGATAAAGGAGAAGGATGAATAAGAGAAGAGTATCTTATTTATTCATCCTTATGGGAGATATCTTTTAGCACTGAACTCAAAGCCCTGCAGCACTCATACACTAGCAGTACGGTCTAAAACTGATATTTAGCACCAATATTCACCGATCTTGGCTTACCCGGGCGGAAGCCATAAGGTTTAACACCGGCCACGTATTGCTCATCTAAAAGATTATCAATCGTCGAATAAAGCTGGAGGTTCATAAGAACATCATAAGAAGCGCTCACGTCCAATACCGTATGAGCCTCTATAAGTTCCGCCAATGGGATATTGCCATCACCCGGAATATTACGCATATCGCTTTGGTACAAAACCGAAGCATTCACACGCCAATTATCTTTTCCAAACCCTAGCTGCGCATTTAAACGATGCTCAGGTAAATAACCAATACGATAACCTGATTCGATGACTTGGTCCTTCTCACCAAATGCTCCGGTGCTATCAACAAAGCGCTCACCGAACTCACCATAGCTGTAGGTATAGCTAATAAGGGCTGGCAAAGTGAAACCCGCGACAAAAAGCTCTTTATTCCAACTCGCTTCAAGACCATAAACATGAGCGCTGCCGGCATTCGCTTGCTCACCCGTTTGGCTACTATCACAAGCACCTTGAGAGAAACTGCAAGTGCCACTGAATTCGCTGTAATCATTTAAAAAGGCAATAATTTCAGCTCGGCCACCGAAGGCTAATGACCCTGAAAAACGCGATCCTAATTCAAAGTTAGTGCTTTCTTCTGGTTTAGTTTCACCGGAAGCGCTTGCCGTGGCAGCTGTAAAGCCTTTATAAATACCCGCTAATATACCCAGCTCTTCTGTAAGTTGTGAGTAAACCCCAATGCCCGGTAAAAAGACCGATTGCCTTAAAGTATTCTTACTTTCTTTAATGCCCGTTATATTTCCATACATAGTTTTCGATGCTTCAATGCTTTCATGACGCAAGCCTAAACTTAAAACCGTATCGTCTATGTGTATTTCATCTTGAATATAGACCGCCAACGCTAACGCATCATTGGTATTGCGCGCCGTTGTTTTAAAGCTACCGCTCACAGCCTGCAACTGGCCACCCGCCAAGGTATTATAATTTTGCTCAGTATGATGACGTTTCACCTGATCTTGATGTATACGCACCCCCACTTCCAATGCATGGTCAAAGCCAAATAACGTTAAATCTTGATTAAGACGGGTTTGAATTCCCTGCGAAAAAAACTGACGCCCATTATTACCAATGCGTAATTGTTGCGATGTCCCACTACTCGCGGCTCCGGTTAAAACATCATAATAAGACTGATAAGCCGGTTCTTTATGATTCGCTAAAATATTAACCAGGGTAAAGTTACCATCACTATTATTAAAGCCACTTAAACGAAACCAGTCACGATCAAACTCATTTCGATATACGTCTGTCGTAAGCGTTGAGTTTTGCAACTCTAAGACATGAGTAAATTGATATTGTTGGTGGTCCCATTCCATATTATCAAGCTGCGATGACGAATAGCGACGATACGGATCTTTCTCAAAGTCATCACGAGTTAAGCCCAAATAGGTTTCATTCGATTCTTCATCAGCATAACCCAGCTTTATAACAAACAACTGGTTCAGCTCACCCCGACTTTGCCAGCTGGTTTTTAAATTAAAGTCATTGCGTACAAAACCCGTGCTGTCATTGCTTCCATCTAACTCTTTAAAACCGTCAGCGCTGACTCGCAGGGCTTCGACTAAATAACCAAACTCTTCAATCTGCTGACCTTGATAAACGTTATAGCGCTGAAAATTATCACTGCCGTATTGCACATCTAACTCACCTTGGGAGTCATACGGAATTTCACGGCTGACCAAATTAATCGCACCACCCACGCTTGCAGGACCATATTGAATCGCCGATGGACCTTTAAATACTTCTACCGCACTCATGCGGGAAATATTGGGAAAGTAATACGCCGCTGGTGCAGAATAAGGTGCTGGTCCGGATAGAATGCCATCTTCCATCACCGTAATTTTTTTACTGCGCTCTGGAGAAGTGCCACGTAAACCAATATTAGGGCGTAAGCCATAACCGTCTTCTTCTTGCAGGTTCACACCAGGCACGGCATTTAATACGCGATGGATATCGGTATATTCAAACGCCTCTAAGGCGACATCATCAATTAACGTCGCAGAACCAGGCTGTTGTAATACCTCATCCTTGCCACCGGTGATGTAAACATTGTCTAGCGCTAAACCATTTTCAGACTCAGCGCTTACTAATCGGTTGGCAAATACGAGAGCAAAAGAAAGTGCATAAATAACATGTGTTTGGTTCAAAATAGAAATTCCAGCAGAAGATTTTGAGGTAAGTATTTAACCACAAATGAGAATCATTTTTAATAAGTTTTATACTTCAACAAGACAACGCTGCCCTATTAGCATACCTGTCTCATTGAAATTCAATATCGGATTAGAGCCCACAATCCTGAACTTTAGCAGGATCTAATAAATGTTCGTAACGTTGATCAGTTAATGACATTAAGAAGCACACAATTTGCTCGACTTCATCATCATCAAAATTATTCTGATTTTTACCTAAAATATCATGTTCAATGTTCATATCGATCTCAGGCTCTGCCCATGGCAAATTAGTCTCAGGATTATTTTCATTACCGGCTGTATCTGGCCGATTTAACGCTCGCGTTTTGGTATGTTGATAAAACTTAATCACCGTTTCTAACTCGTTAAAAATACCGTTATGCATATAGGGTGCTGTAACGGCTATATTACGTAAAGTCGGTACTTTGAACTTGCCCTTCTGGGTTTCGTCACCATTTACCGCTGGATTATTAAATAAACCCAAATCAGGCCCATTCACGTTATTAATCTCTCGCAAAGCAACATTTTCTGGTACGCCGATATTATGGTATTCAAAGCCAGTGAAAATTTCCCCTTTGTTTCCTAATTCATGCTTTTGGTGACAAGCAGCACAGGTTGAATCAGATCCTAGTAGGAGTGTTTTTCCTGGCTTCGCCTTGCCGAGTGGATCATAAGTATACTCTCCCGTTAATGAACGGTCGTACTTAGAACTGAAAGGGTAGAATGTTGTTGTTTCTTCGAACTTCTCAATCGCTTGTGTCATTGCCGTATAAGCCACATCGACAGAATCAAAAATATCAATGGTATACAGCGTTTCAAAAGCTTCTACATAGCGAGTATTTTCTTTTATTCGCTCAACAACACTGGCTTTACTTGGCATCGCCATTTCGCCTAAATTAAGCGGTGGTCCACCCGCTTGTTCCGCTAACGTTGCCGCACGGCCATCCCAAAATTGCCCCTCTAAATATCCATCATAGTCTGAGATATTGCTGGTTTTTTGGCTTGCAACTCGACTCCGAGTACCCAGTTTAAATTCTCGACTGAATGCTGCGTACCCTGCACTTGGAGCATTACGATCACCGATAGAAATACCATCATCCCCCAAAGAACCTGGGGCTGCGATATTATGGCGGCTTGCATTATTAAGCCTATCATCAATAAATCCATTATCTGGGTTGTGACAGGTTGCGCAGGACTGGGTCCGATTTAAGGATAGATTTTTATCGTGGAAGAGTACCTCCCCTAATTCGGCCATCGTTGTTAATGGCGGTAATTCTGTAGTTTTTGACGACGCCCCATCTTCAGCCGCACAAGATATTAATAACAAGGAGATTAAAGATACCATGACCCAATTTTTCACAACCACACTCCAGCAACTTCAAAACTACACGGTAATAGGAGGTGCGATTATACAGTAAGATCAAATAAACAGTAAGGATAACCATTCTCAAAACTGAACGTAATTGCTAATCATTGTCATTTAGATTATATTACTGCCCATCATTTACTAACAACTCTTGAAACACATTGAAAAAGAGCGTCTAGCCTCTTCTCTTTTGATGCGTTAAACCTAAGGAATAGATCATGAAATTGATTAAATTAGCGACGTGCATTGCAACAGCCTCTTTACTAGCGGCATGTGGTGGCGATACTAAGACTAAGACTGTAACAGTTGAAGTAACGCCTGAGCGTAATTACATCACGCCAGCAGCCGGATCTATTGCTTTCGATTTAGAGAATGCTAAAAAAGTATTAATTACTAATGCGGATATCGCATTTTCTGCTTATTCTGACTCTGTTACTACCGCCATCGCTTTAAAAGATGCTTTAGGGGCTTTACAAGCTACTCCTACAGCGGACACATTAAAAGCAGCTAAAGCTGCTTGGTTAGTTGCTCGCGAACCTTATGGTCAAACTGAAGTTTACCGCTTCCGTAATAGCCCTATCGATGACAACCCAACCACAGCTGCGGAAGAAGACGGCCCAGAAGGTTCTCTAAATGCATGGCCTTTAGGTGAAGCATTAATTGATTACGTTGCAACTAACGAATCTGATTTCACAGCCGAACAAGTGGGTGTTATTACCAGTAATACCGGTGTTAATTCGGGTGGTATTGTTGATGGTTCTGATACAAATCAAAACATCATTGCAATGACGGCTATCGATATTAATGATGCATTGCTAGATGGATCAGCATCGGCTGAAGATGAGCACGATGTAATCGCGGGTTATCATGCGATTGAGTTCTTACTTTGGGGTCAAGATCTAAATACTGATGTTAATTTAGCAGACCGCACTACCGATGGTACTGATCGTGATTCAGCCGTCAACGCAACGTCAATGGGCGGCCAACGTCCACTGGCTGATTTTGTATCCATTTCCGCAAATGATGCGGCCGATCGTCGTCATCTATATTTACAAGTAGCGGTAGAAAAACTCATCGCTGAACTTACGAGTGTGCGTGACGAGTGGAATAAAAATACGGCAGGTTCTTATTACAATACTTTCACTACCGTCGCTAACGAAGCGGAAGCTAAAGTTAAATTAACTGAAATTTTAGTGGGTATGGGGACACTTTCTGAAGGTGAGCTGGCTGGCGAACGTATGCAAATCGCCTTTACCGCGAATTCACAAGAAGATGAACATTCTTGCTTCTCAGATAATACTCACCGAGACATTTGGTTGAATGCTGAAGGTGTTTCTAATAGTTATACTGGAACCTATGCTGGTTATGATGATAACCAGGATGGCAACGATAACGTTACGACAAATGCTGTAACAGGTTATGGCATTGAAGATTACCTGAAAGATGCAGAGCAAATTGATTTAGCCAACCAAGCGAAAGAAGTTTTCGCTGAAACTGAAGCTAACTATATCGAAATCGATGACGATGCCCGCTATGCCGCTAAACCATTCGATGTTCAAATCATGAACCCAACGGTTAACAATCCGGTGTACAAAACAATTAAATCGTTAAATGTGCAGTCTGTTGTTATTCAAAACATTGCTACAGGCTTAGGTTTAAGTAACGTTGTTGACGGTGGCGCTTCTGATTGTGATACCACAAACCCGCTTGCAGGTTGCTAGTCAATATGAGAGATCGTTAAGTTAATTATCAGATTTCTCTATTAATGAAATAAAAGCCGAGCTAGTCTCGGCTTTTATTTTTTTTACAAAAAGATATCAAGTCAGGTCAAGGAAGCCGCATTAAAGTAAGTATGGGTTAACGAATTTGAATATAATCAGCTTCTATTTAGCACCTGCTGTTTGCTGACGTTTTAATAATTAAGCTAGGTTTCTTATATGATTTTTTCTTACCCTAAATTGTTTCAATCAAATTATTTTTATATTTTATTCGCAGCCTTATTTTTATCTGCATGTGATGATGAAGGCAGAAAGACACGACTATCAACTGAACAATTATCGATCCCTCCCTACCAAAAGTCAGAAGCATTACCTGGTGGAGCAACCAGCGTGAGCAGCCAACCTTTTGTCAGCTTCATGTACCCAGCAGATAATATCGACCAGAATTTACGACCACTTTTTTACGCAGGAAAAGCACTCGCGAAACAACCTTGGGTCAAAGCACCCACTATTACTTTTGCACGCGATGGCTTAGGTCCACTTTACAATGCCCGTACTTGTTTAGCATGTCATGCAAATGGTGGGAAAGGCAGTATTCCTACAGATAGTAAAAGTGCTCTTTTTAGTACACTCGTAAGGCTGAGTTCACCTGGGCTCGCATCACATCCCATTTACGGTGATCAACTACAAACTCAGTCAATATCGCTAGCGCATCAACTACGCAGCTCAGTCAAAGAAGGCACTCTGAAGCACGATATTGCACCAGAAGCTTATGCCTATGTAACTTGGACAAAAAAAGAATTTAAGTATCCTGATGGTAATCAAGTCATATTACGAACCCCTGCATTAACTCTGGATAAGCTTGCCTATGGCGAAATGGCAACAGAGACTCAAATGAGCTTAAGAGTTGCTCCCGCAATACAGGGGATGGGGTTAATTGAACTAATTAAACAAGTCGATATTGATAAACTCTCCGATGAACACGATAACAATCATGATGGTATTTCAGGCCGTGTAAATCTGGTATTCGACGTTCAGACTCAACAAGTCAGCCCAGGACGCTTTGGATTAAAAAGTAATAAACCCAGCCTTGTAATGACAATTGCAGGAGCTTTCGCCAATGACATTGGTATTAGTAATCATTTATTTCCTGCTCAGCCATGCACTGAACAACAACCAACATGCAACAGAGCAGAAAACGGTAACGATGATGAAGGTGTCGAATTACCTCGCCATTTATTGAAATTAGTCGTCGATTTCAATCGTAATCTTGCTCCCGTTAAACGCCTAAATAGCCAGCAAAAAACGATTTTAGAAGGAAGATCATTATTTTATTCTACGGGTTGCCACGCATGCCATAATCCAAGTTTCATAACTGGAAAAAGTGATAATTTCCCACATTTGTCTGAGCAAAAAATTTGGCCCTATAGCGATTTTTTATTACATGACATGGGTGAAGAATTATCCGATGGAAGGCCTGATTATTTGGCAAGTGGCCGAGAATGGCGAACCGCACCACTATGGGGACTTGGTTTTCAGAAACAAGTTAATGGCAGCAATGCGTATTTGCATGATGGCCGCGCAACCACCGTGGAGCAGGCTATTTTGTGGCACGATGGAGAAGCGGCTAGCACTCAGTCAAAATTTATAAACCTATCAAAAGCAGAACGTTCTGCTCTCATTAATTTTGTGGAGTCCCTATAATGTCGTCATGGTTTAATTCACGTCGTTCATTATTAAAACTTACTCTAGCACTGCCAATCACAGGGTTAATAGCGACAGTCATTAACAGCAGACAAGCGAAAAATACCAGCGCCTTGCATGAAGAATTTTTGTTCTCCGCTCAAGGTCGGGATAGCAATCACTATAGTTTAGGTTGGGTTGACAATATAAAAGCTCCCAGCAAAGCGATGAGTCATAACGCAAGCAGTAAGTTCCGCGGTCACGGAGTGAATCAAAACCCCGCATTGCCTGAACAAGTCATTATGATGTCTAGACGCCCAGGCTTACAAGGGGTGGTTTTTAATGTTAAAAAAATGGCTATTGTGAACACATTCGATTGCAAAGCTGAGCATCACTTCCAAGGTCATTCATGCTTTAGTTCAGATGGAAAATTCTTATATAGCACCGAATCAAGCATCAGCACTGGCGCTGGAAAAATTAGTGTTCGTGAAACGACAACCTTTAAGCAAGTTGCTGAATTTGAAAGTTACGGTATAGGCCCTCACCAAATAGAATTAATGCCCGACGGAGAAACTCTAGTCATCGCCAATGGCGGCTTGTTAACTCATCCAGATTCTGGCCGTAAAATTCTTAACTTATCAACGATGGACTCAAGCCTTGTTTATGTTAATCGCCATACTGGCAACTTAATTAGCCAACATAGATTAACCCAAGAAATTTTCGATGATGATTTTGACATGAGCAAGGCCAGTATTCGTCATTTAGACGTTGCTGCTGATGGTATCGTTGTCATGGGTTTGCAAGTACAACGTAAAGCAATGCCTAGCGATGAACTTGTTCCTCTGGCTGTGATGCATAAAAACAATCAACTGCAATTACTAACGGCTCCCAATAACCTTACGCGTCAACTTAATGATTATATGGGAAGTGTCAAAATCAACAACAAGACTCGTACCGTTGGATATACGAGCCCACGAGGAAATCTTGCCGTATTTTGGAATCTAGACGATCTAAGCTTACAAGCATTTCATAATTTTCATGATGTCTGCGGATTGAGCCTAAGTGCAGACAACAAGTATTTCATATTATCTAACTCTACTGGTAAAATTAGATTCATCGATTGCAAATTGTTAACAGAAGATAAAACCCAGCGTTTATATTTTGCTCACCAAAGCTGGGACAACCACATGCTCAATATCCACTTAACTAGTTAACCAGAGATTAACAATGAATCATTTCACGATTAAATGGCCATTATTCGCAATACTATTATCAAGCGTATTATTAACAGCCTGCAATGAAACAAGCAATTCAAGCGAAATTGGTAATACGGGGATTAAAAATACATCTGGTCAAATTTCTGAACTTGATTTAGCCATTGCTGAAGTACTGGCTTTTAATATTATACCGGCGATGGAAAATTTCAATTTTCAAGCGCAGGAGCTAAATCGTAGCATCAAAGAATTTTGTCCTGTGTCAGAAAAAAACATGACAGAAAAAGGCTTAGTTGTACTACAAAACCAATGGAAGACGTTAAATAACGCTTGGTTTAGCACGCTACCTTTTTTATTTGGTCCTTTAGAAACACCTGCCGACGACCTTGGTTTAACACCAACCTATGCCTATATTGACTCTTTTCGGATAGACCACATAAATCGCACAAACTCTGTTCGCAGTAGAATTAGCTCATCGATAAATGATGTCAATTTTGATGAGAATGATATTGCTACTTATACTTATCAGAAAACAGGGTTGCTGCCATTAGAAATTTTATTATTTGAAAAATCATCCAATCAAGAACAAGCTTTAGCTACAATTGTTGATGAATATTTACAAACCAACAAGTGCAGTTTATTACGCGGCCATGCTAGTGTTTTGAGTGATCTATCTGAAAATATAGTGACTGGATGGAAGGAGAACTATCGTTTGACAGGCACTGGATACGCAGAGATGTTTATTAATAATACTCTTGATTATTATTTTACAGACAATCTAGATGGTTCTGGTGAAATATCAACAACGCGCTTTATTACGTCATTAAAAAATCATTCTGAATATTTAGCCAGTCGCAATATCCATACAAACTCAGCATTGTTAGCAAATTCATACTGGGACGCTATTTCTTCATCTATAATGAGTACTGAAGCTGCTTTTAGTGGATCACCTAAAACAAAATTGAGTATTTATTCTTTCATATCTGTCACAGGAAATACTGATAACGCAGATAGAATAAAGTCTGGATTCTCTGCTTTAACAACAACCATTGAAAATGAAAACGTTAATGATATGCAAGTTGCTGCACAATCACTCCACGATATTATTGAAACCGACCTAACCTCTGCACTTAACGTTAGCCTAGGCTTAAATTTCAGTGATGGTGATTAACCTTAATCACTTTTTACTAAGCAAAAAAGATCGTGAAAACAGGTATTGATAACATAATTACAGCAAGGGATATGACGTACCATTTCATAGAATAATTCTTTTATGTTGAAGGCGTAGTATTCGAGTGTACGGCATTGCACTACTCTCGTACTGCGCCACATCAGGTTTTCGATATTAACTCATCGGGTTAAAACAAACTCATCTGCTGACCGCATATTTTGGCAAAGCTGGTATCGTATAATACCAGTAAACCATCGCATACCGGTGCGAGCTGTTTTTCTAAGTAATGCTGATAATCAATTTTCAATGCGCCTTTAGCGCTTTCATAAACGTCGATTGGCTGTGGGCCACTCGTAGTCATTATGTACTGTATCCAACCGCCACGATCCTGATAAAGCAGAGGCAAACCTTGCTGCTTTCGCCACAGTTCTAATACCGCAGCAGCTTTTGCATGGGGCGGGATATTACGCAGGTATTCACCCAATGGCTGACGCAAGCGTTTGCGGTAAATAAGTTGCTGATCTTTTTTTCCTTGCATCAAGTCCGCAATTTCATCTTTCATCCATTGCTGAAAGGCTTGTTCAGAAAATATTCGTTGAAACAGTTGGCGCTGAAATTCGCGGGCCAGTGGTGTCCAATCACTGCGTACGGCTTCAAGGCCTTTAAAAATAGTTTCTATTTTTTCTTCACCCGATGGCAATAGTTTATGCACAGTACCTGCATAACGTTTTTTACTGCCTGTTTCTGCACCACGAATTGAAGGCATAAAGAAACGTTGGTAGTGAATTTCATATTCTATTTCTAGCAGACTTTCTAGCTGATGTTCTTGTTGAATAGTTCTTTGCCACCAACGGTTCAAATCAACACTCAATTGCTTACCAATGGTATCGGCCTGCTGCTGTGTGTTTTTTTCTTTTAACCAGACAAATACCGAATCAGTATCGCCGTAAATAACATCATAACCTTGGGTTTCGATCCATTGCGCCGAGCGTTGTATAATCTCGTGACTGCGCTGGGTAATAGAACTTGATAATCGTATATCGAAAAATCGACAACCCTCACTGCCCAATACTCCGTAAAACGAACTCATGATGATTTTTATCGCTTGAGCTAGGTGATGATTGTTTTCTTTTTTAGCTTGATCACGCTGCTCTCCTAACATGGTAATCAAATCGGGCAAGCAATGTTTTTCGCGATCAAAGCGACCGCCATTAAAACCCATAATAGTATTTGAGATTTGTTTTGAATCTTCTTCTAATTCTTCTTTCAAGCCTTCAATCAAACCCATTGGATCAATTTTAAACGTCCTCATGATCGATGGGTACAAGCTTTTAAAATCTAAAACCAAGATGCTGTCGTACAAACCTGGGCGTGAATCCATCACAAAGCCACCTGGGCTTTTTATCTCAGCATACCCTTCACCATAGTTTGGTGCCACGTAGCCATTACGATGTAATAGAGGCAGGTATAAATTCTCAAAACCGGCAACCGAACCACCCATGCGGTCTAATAATAATCCGGTGAGGCTGGAGCGCTGAATAGCAAAATCCATTAATTCGGTATGCTGAAAAATATCCCACACCAAAATACAGTCTTCTAGGTTGTAGGCGGCTAATGCAGGCTTATCTTGATCAAATAAATACTCGATTTCATGGTCATAACCTTCATAGATTTTGGCTTCGCCAGAGATCAATTTATTACGGTCTAATAATTCTTCCGCCACAGCATCCAGTGCAAAACTGTCAAAGTGATACTGGGCTTGGCGCAGCATTTCAATGCCATCAATAATGCAGCGTCCGGGTACATTCACATAGCTTCGATTCGCACTGCTTTGGTCATAACGCCAACTCACTTCTTGTTGGTTTCGCCCTAAAATAAAGGGAACGTTTAACTCATCGCATTTGCGCTGAATAAAATCCATATCAAACTGAATAAAGTTCCAACCGATAATCACATCAGGATCTAAGCGCTGCATTTCAGCAAAGAAAATGCCTAACAGCTCGCTCTCATCCGCACAGTATTTACAGTCCTCTGCGACTGGGCTATCCGCGGCCCCAACCATCCAAATATAACTCACAGTTTCTCGACGACCATTAATAATGGCATCACCATGGCAAGCAATAGAATATAACTGGTCTCTTTTTCCTTCTTTGGGAAACGTCGTTTCTATATCCACCGACAATACGGTTAAGTCGATGGATTCAACCGCGGCTTGGCTGGGTTTCATGCGGCCTTGCTGACACAGTAAGTAGCCATCACACGACTGCCAATAGCCTTCAATGTCTGCACCACCGCGAATGAAGCGCTCCATTAAATAGCGATCAGTTGGCCTTAGGTCATATTCCCAAACATGAATATCCCAATCGCTTAATAAATAATGAAAACGGTAGATTTCTGCCTGCCTGACATAACAAGCAACTAAAGGTTTAAGACTGAAAGAACGCAACTGCACCGCGCGACAAGTGAGTTGAATGCCTTCGGCACGAGCCAGTTTTTGTGCTTTTTCTTGTTCTTCAACAGGAATGAAACATACCGAAGGCTGTTCAATCAGCACACACAAGGGTCCAGCATCACTGGCGAACCAGAACTCGAGTTCGGTGCTCTGTGCTCCCTCATACCAGCGGCTGGTTAATAAAAAGCCTTGTTGCTTACTTATACTCATTCATTACATTCTGTTTTAAGGTCTATACTAAAGCGTAAATACGCTGCAATGTAACAAGTTTAAAGGATACAGCAATGACCGGCCCAATAATTAGTGATGATCCACTTTATCTATTATTAAGAAATGATGATGTTACTGGTTTCAATCAAGCGCGATCTCAAGGTCAGGCTTGCGACTTAGCGGGCTGTGACTTAAGAGGCTTAGACCTGCGTAATTTACACATTAGTGGCATGAATTTAAAAGACGCTTACTTTCGTGGAGCCGACCTACGTGGGATCGACTTTCGAGACTGCAATCTAGATGGCGCCTCATTAGCAGATGCTAAAATCAGTGGCTGTTACTTCCCTGACGGGCTATCCCCAGATGAAATTCAATTATCTGTCACTATGGGGACTCGATTGCGTCACATTTACAATAAAAGTTAGATTCATCCTTTAAAATAAGGTTATTATCGATATCTTTCATTAACACCTCAAAATTTATAATGTTGGAGATCTTTATGTACTTACCAGGCAAGCTGCATGAAGCTATGGACCCCATATATGCGCGCATGCAGCAGCTGCTAAAAGGTTTGTTAGAAGGTTTCCCTTTAGATCAAGATCCAGTTCCTATTGAAAATGTCGATGATCTTTACCAGCATTTTGATAATCACCAGCTCTTTTTAATCACTGACGGTATGATGCACTTCACACATGAAGGGCAAACCCTTATTAGCTTTGATGAAGGTGACCTCGTCGGTTTTTCACGTGCCTTCGATTTACCTTGCCCAACGATACGCGCTGATGAGTTTGTTGAAATACAATTAATTGATCGTGATGAGTTTTTGCGTCATATATACAGTGATAAGCGTCGTCAGCATTATTGGAGCCACTTTTTAATGTGCCAGAATAGCTTGTTGATAAATCAATTAGCTCAGGTCAGTAAAGAACACAAGCAAACCACTGCGGGCTTTCAAAACTGCAAGCCAGGCGACATTATTATTAAAGAAGGTGATGAAGCCGAGCACGTTTATACCATCATCAGTGGGGAAGCCGACGTATTTTCCGATGGCATAAAGGTTGGCGAGGTTGGCGAAGATGAAGTATTTGGCGCGATGGCTGTCTTCACCGGAGAAAAACGCTCTGCAACCGTCGTCGCCCGCACAGCCTGTACTATTATGGCCGTTCCTCAGAATGATTTTGTTAACTTAATCGAAGCACAGCCTAAAGCCGCTGTTAATCTAATAGAGAATTTAGCTCGTCGCATTACCGCGATGAATCAACAAATTATTGAGCAGCAGAAATAACAAACAAGCTGAATAAGGCAGGAACAAGTACACAACGGGAAATATGCTCTACGCTTAAATAATCAACTAGACTAACGGATCAAGTAGCTTATTTATGCCTATTTTTCACAATCCTGCCGAACATTCACGCTTGCTCGCGAGAATAGCGTCTC
>Ga0209305_1000399_pt1 | contig 32234 bp, 17 predicted proteins | sample COGITO_mtgs_1103_FD_184792 | JGI IMG/M metagenome (GOLD analysis project Ga0209305, IMG submission 184792) | Pelagic marine microbial communities from North Sea - COGITO_mtgs_110321 (SPAdes) (version 2) | ecosystem: Environmental > Aquatic > Marine > Epipelagic ...
GAAAAGTTCGCGCGGGCGAAAAGTATGGTGACCCGAAAAATATAAACGAATACATTCGCACTTGTGCCAGGCACATAAATGATTGGGACGAAATTGAGTTTCCATCGAGTTTTACGAGTGAACAACGAAAAAACGTCCACGTGAGCGTTCAGCGTCTGAGCGTTCAGCGCAATTCAGTTCTCATCTCCACGATGTCGCGCACGATTGGGAACGAAAGAATGGTTTACTTAGTGAAAGGAAAGGACGTGAATGTGTCCAAATTCGGCGGTATTGACGTAAGTACTTTGCTCAGACAAAACACGGAACCTTTGTTGAAAGCTTGCGTGAAGAAATACGTTTCGGAAGAATCATCGCGCAAACGGGACAGAGATGGCGTCAAAGTAAAGAAAGAAGAAGTCGTTACGATTTCTCACTTTTTGCACGATAAAGTTCCTCACCTCGGCGGCAAGAACAATTATAAATCGTTGAAAGATGGTTTAGATAAAGCGCTAACAAATAAAAAGCAACCTCTTCATCCCTTAAGCACGCCACGACATGCTCAACGGAGAGTGGAATTTCCAGAAATTTTCGTCACGAACGTCACGGCGATTATCGAGATCGATGACGAAAGTGTTGGAATATTAGCTGGCGTGAAACGTGGTTTGCTCCCGGGCTGTGCGGATTCAACCGCAGAGGCTATCGAGGATTTGAAGCATACGGAAGATATCATTGACATGCAAATTTGCGAGTGTCAAGCTGTTGAGCGCTCTCAGCGAATGTGCGCTGAGATCTTCACTTCCTCGACGACATATTTTGACAGAAAGGGCGGATACAATGCAGTCGGAGTAGAAAAGAGATTGGAAGGTTTCCGAACGTGTAAAAAGGAACCGGTTTTTTGCAACCAACCGGAAATCCGAGTCGCGGCGAAAATGCGAAAGCAAATGCACAACAAGGGGCGCGAAATTTGGTATCTCGACGTCGATATCTACGCACGAAGGCCTGGAACTCTTGCTGACCCCAAACCGTACGCACACAATTTTTTCCAAGATTTAGCGTACACTCCACCCCCGGGATGGAGAATGCGCCTCAATGTTCCAGTTCAAGCGTTAGGTTTGGTTGCGAAAGTGAACGAAGTGCGAGACATGCTTGCGCCGCCTTCACTTTACAACAATTTCAGAAAATCGGGTGACCACGAAAGTTATGTCGTGAGAAGATTGAGAGTTACACTACCGCAATTATCGAAAAACGCTTCGTTAAAAAGAGAAGCGAGCGAAGTAGAAAATTGCTTCAAAGTCGGACACGGCGCAGCAGGAGCGGTTGGGCTAATGAAAGCGTTGGAGATGCAAGAATATCCATCGGTCGAACAACCTACGGGGTTGACGGTGACGATGCACGACTACCAGAGGCAAACGTTAAATCGAATGCTTGAGTTAGAGAGAATACCCGGTGGATTTCGCGATTTGGTGTGGTACGACGTGAGTGATGTGATGAAAAATGCGTCGTTGGACGCTACGGAGGAGAGATGGATGTATTCTCCCGGTTTTGATCAAATCGCGAAGATTGGGTGTATTCCCAAGACACCGAGAGGTGGCTTTCTATGCGAAGAGATGGGATTAGGAAAAACTATCGAAGTTCTCGCGTTGATTTTGGCACAAAAACCTCCACAAGGGTGGATTGAACACGGTGAAACGCTCGGTAAAGCTGGCGCGGTTGCAGACTGCTCGAACATGTCGAATGGAACGAACGTGAAGAAGCCTTATCGTTCGGGCGCGACGCTCGTTATTTGCGCCGTTTCGCTCGTCGGTCAATGGATCGACGAGGCAAAATCAAAGCTCGACGAAGATTCAGGTTTGCGTATTCTCATGTATCATGGACAACAACGCACGAAGAACCCGAAAAAAATAGCGGAAGATTACGACTTGGTTGTTACGACGTACCAAACGCTCGCAGCCGACCGCTCCAGAACGAATCCTCTCGGTCAGATTGAGTTTTATCGCTTGGTCTGCGACGAGTCGCACATGACGAAATCTTACAACACCGGGCAGTCCAAAGCGGCTTCGGAAATATGCGCAGTTAGACGTTGGGCGTGTACTGGTACCCCAATAGCTACGAATAGCGTGGATCTTTTTGGGCAATTGGCGATGCTTGGCGTTTCGCCATGGGGAACCGATCTCAAACGATTTCGGGACGACTTTAACAACATCATCTGTACGAACGCGGGTCCGCGTCGCTATGGGCGCCATGACATGACAGAGAAGTCTTCAAGAGAAATCAAGAACGTGTTGACGGTGATGAAACCAATGACGATTCGTCACACGAAGACGCAAAAACTCGGAAGAAACGCGACCAAGGACTTGCTCTCGTTGCCGCCAAAGACGGTTATCCACGTGCCCGTAACTCTTTTACCAGAGGAGCAGCATCTGTACGACGAATTGCACGCGGACACGAAAGCAACGTGGGAGACGAAGTACAAGGCGAAAGGACACGCTCACGTTGCAAAGCGTACGTTTGGTATCATGTCCTTGTTGCTTCCCACGAGAAGATTGTGCTCCGGCGGCCGCTTGACAACGGCGGATTTGACCATCAAAGAAGACGAAGGCGCTGCCGCTGCTGAAGCGAACGGCGACGCCGAAGGCGAAGGCGATAACTTCGAGCAGCGAGGAGTTAAACGCGTCAAGAAAGAAGAAGAAGAAGAAGAAGCGGCTCCGATGGTCCCTAATAACGGTAACGAGGTGGAATCCATCGAAGCAGAATCGAAACTTCGCGTGCTCGTGGCCGAGCTCAAAAAAATGCGCAAAGACGACCCGACGAACAAAGCTTTGATCTTCACGCAATTCGCGCAAACCATCGAATGGTTACAAAAGCGATTACCGGATGAAGGATTTGGTTTCCGAACCATCAGTGGTTCGATGTCCGCGAAGAATCGCGATAAATCCATCCAGGCGTTTCAAAAAGACCCGCCGACGACTGTCTTCATTTTGTCCGTTCGTTCCGGAGCCGTTGGGATCAACTTGACGGCCGCTTCGCACGTGTTTATGATCGAACCGTGCATGAACCCGGCGCTTGAAAATCAAGCGATTGGCCGAGCGTGGAGAATGGGTCAAACGAGACCGGTGACGGTAAAGATATTAACCGTCCAAGATTCCATCGAGACAAACATCGTCAAGTTGGTCCAACAACGCACGACTGGTACAGTTGCCGAGAAAAAGGACGGCGAGAACGATGGACGACCGGAGATAATCGATATAGAGGAAGAAGAGGAGAACATGCGTCGCGCGCAAATGAACAAAGGTGAACTCGCCGGCGCGATTCGCGCGGATAAGCAAAAGTTGAAGTTGGAGGAATTTGATCTTCTCTTTTCGCGAGGCAATTTGCTTCCAGAGCTTCCACCTGAGGATGAAGTTCCACACGCGAAACCCGCTCCAGCGGTGGTGGTTAAAGATGAACCGATGGAAGACGCGGGGCCTCGAATTGTTGGAGGAATGGGGTTCACGCGCAACGATGGTAATAATAACGACAACGACGACAACAATCTCGAAAACATCGGGAAAGATTCTCAAGAGAAGAAGGACATCGGGTCGGAGGAGAATAGGCAACCTCTGGCGAAAGTGCAAAAGAGAGCGTCGCTTTCCGAAACCGTGCAAAACGCGGTGGGAAGCATGTTGGAGAAGTTTATGTAAAAAGATAAAGAGAACAAAGAGGAGGAAGAAGACGTAGAAACAAGTGGAGTCCGCGTGAGTGGATGAGGCGTTGAGAAACGCACATTTTTCACCATCAGTTTTGGACTTGGAACAAAGTACACGCATACATCGATCGAGAAATTCACATACACATACACAAAAGAAATACGGAAAGAGCCGAGAGATGGTAACAGGAGCAGAAAATTCGAGCACATAGGCGACGATATACATTTGTAATAATAATTCATTCGAAAGTACTAACAGCTTGGCGCGGCGGAAAATAAACACAACCATTTGCGAAAACAAAACACGCGACGACTAAAAATAAAATTGTCTTCTCTCGCTATTTAATTAAAACACCGTGACGTCCGCCGCCAACAACACGTGATCGCTCGGTTCATTCTCGCTCGGGTACGGCCCGTCCGTCACCTCGTCTCTATGTTTCAGTGGCGCCACCGCGTCCACGCGAATGTTTTCCGTCACGAAAATATAATCTAAAGTATCGATGAACGGCTCGTCGTCTTTAATCTTGGCGTAGTTTGTGAAATCCGGCTCTTCGCCGTTGACTTCTTTGTAACAACTCACCATTCTCGCCGGTGGCTCCACGATGTACTCCGTTCCTTCGTACGGTATCGGGTAAAACACGTCGTTTTCATCCAAGTTATTCGTGGTTAACAACTCGTACGACCCGTCGATTGGTTTGACGTTAAAATCGCCCATCAAAATTGAATTTTTCGTTCCGTCTTTCTCGCTCTCTCGCATCGTATACGTCGCCGCCAACGCGCTGTGTAAAGTCATAACTTTCGGGTTCCTAAACATGCACGGCATGTGATACGTGGACACGCCCAACGATACCCCGGTCTGCTTGTGCGTCACGTTCGCATACACGATAGAATTAAACCTCCCTTTCGCCAACTCCCAATCGTCTTGCGGAGGATACTGCGGCCTCGCGTTCCTCGCCGCCCTCCACATCCTAACAATCGGATCCACCACGTACCTCTTCACCACGCCTTTCTCCTCCAAATCCTTCGGTTTCCTCGGCCACTTCGCGCAATCCGACAACCTCTGTACATCCACTCTCGATAACTCGTACGTATCCAACGGTATCGCCAACAAAACTCCCATGTAATTATTAAACGGCTTCCCGTACAAGTGCGAGACGACGTGGTACCCCCTATTGGCGAAAAACGCGTGCAACGGTCCCGACCACGTCATGCTCACCTCTTGCAACCCAATGATAGATCTCTTCTCCATCTCAACAGATAACTTCTTTTGCACTCGCTCTAACCGAACGAGCGCGTCTAAGTTTTTCGGATCGCACGACGTGAAATACGTCGGTTCCGCCAGGTGCGACGAGAGCACGTTATACGTCGTCACGCGAATATTTGCACCTTTTTTAACTCCTTCTGACATCATCATCGTCGACGCTTTTTTACTGCTCGCACCACCACTGCCGCGAGTTTGCACTGGCATCCTTTTCGCGAAGAATGCGAAAGTACTTTTCCGCTGGCACGCGATCGATGCCGCTCGCATATATATCTCAGTCGTCGTCGCACGTCACGTTTGAATGTGTTTCCAATGTAACAACACCACCCGCGTATACTTCTCGCACACTACTACGACGACGAGACGACGACTTGAATTTCGTCACTCAGTCTCTCTTCCGTTTCGTCGTAACTCTCTTACTCTCTCTCTTTCTTTCTCTCTCTCTTCGAAAACGAAGCCTTTATTCGTCTTCTGTGTCTTCGTCTGACGATGTAATCCAAAGCGTTGGATTTGTGTCGGAAAACCTCACTTTTCAGCCTCCAAATCACCGCTGCGGTACCGCTCTGAAACTGCCTTCACGCTTCTCTTTCTCGCCGAAAAGAAGAGACGCGTTTGGTGTCGTTCGAGTATACGCGTTCTCTTTGAAGTCGTCGTTTTTGTGTCCCGAGAGAGAGCGAGAGAAAGGTAATACCATCGATTACTAAGCAGCGCACTCCATTTTCATCATCATCGTCATTTGTGTTCTGGAGTATTAAACATGCAGTTGCGACGAGCGTTACGACGCGTGCCGGATAAACACTTACCACTCCTCGTGACAATTTCAGCGTTATCGTTCGTGTTTTCTTTACTGATGATATCGATCGGGTATTTGTTTTTAACGGGGAGATTGGATATGTTGGAGGCGATGGACGAGACGACGAAGAGGAAGTTCCTCGATGGGTCTTCGTCTTCTTCGTCTTTAAGTTCTTCTTCTTTCCAGAGAAGTAGCATCGGTAACGCGGAAGAGGAGGAGGATTTGGAGGAGAATCATCACGATCATCACTTAGAATTAGCGGAAAATCCGGTGCACAAAGAAGACGGGACGTACATGCGCCACGCCGTGGACGAGGACGACGACAGCCATCCGCACTTGACGATGAACACAAACGGCATGTTCTTTCATCCGATCGTCCACACGCAGTCGAGTTATTCGACCGCGTTAGAAAATAGAAACTGTAAAAAAACAACGTCGAGTAGTAGCACGAGTGGGAACGGAGCGTGGGATCACGTCCCGACGTCGTCGTTGAAACAGAAACAGAAAGAAGTGTTCGATAGGTACGCTTTGACGGGATTTCGGAACAAAGCGACGACGGACGCGAGAATTTTGATGGAGTTTCTGCTCTCGATTTCACCGAAACCGCAAAACGGGTGCTGCGCGATTTTCGACGTCGGTGCGAACGTGGGGAAGTACGTGGAAGAGTTGAAGTCGATGCCCATCGCGAAAGATTGCGAAGTGCACGCGTTTGAACCGAACCCGGAGGTGTTTAAAATTATGTCCAGAAGAGTCGCGAATTTGAAATCGGTCCATTTGCACAACGCCGGAGTCGCCGAACAACCCGGGAACTTAACCTTCTACTACCAGCCTGGGAAAGCAGACACCGGAGGTAGCTTCATGCCGGAACACTCCTACGACAAATACGCCGACCAAGCGGGTAAAATGAAAACCGAAAACGTCAACGTCATCGCTTTAGACGACATCTTCGACGCGTTCATCCCAGACTCCGTGTCCATCCCGCTCGTCAAAATCGACGTCGAAGGACTCGAACACAGAGTCAAAACCGGCATGTCTCGCGCCTTAGCTTCCGGCAGAGTCCAAGCCGTCTACTGGGAACGCAAAGGCTCGTTAGATTTAGAACCGTTTGAAACGGAAGTCAAATTTATGGCCAACCACGGCTACAACGTCTACGTCATGGGATGTTCCGGCGCGAGAAAGCACTCGTGCGCGTTAACGCTCGTCCGAGTCGACGGGTCATTCTTCGACCCAATCTTCGACCCGAAACGACACCGCGCCCCGAACCAAGGCAAATACATGACCATGAACTTGTTAGGCGTAAAGCGAGGGCACAAGTTCAACGACGTCGTCGTCAAAAAGATGTTGGCTCAATAAGAAATTAGTCATTTTACTCACTAATATACCACGCGTAAAGAATAATAACAACACGAATAACACTACTAACTATTGCAAACGCTCTTCTTCTTTATCAGTAGTGTGCATTATGACAACACGCGTAGTATGCCTCTCGCAAAAACAAGTACGCCGTTGGTAAAAAATGCTCAAATCAATTCTTTTCGTTTTCACATTTTTTCTGACCATTGTAAGCCTCAGAAAAAGAACTTATCAAGAAAAGAAGATGATTTTGATGATGATCCTCGCGCTGCTCTCGCTCTTCGCGACGCCCTTCTCGAACGAGTTTGGGGGTTTGGTCGGTGTGCACGGGTTTTACTTACCCGGCGTCGCGCCGCAAGGTGCGAACTTTTTACACGTTTGTTTGTTTTGTTTTTCGTTCTTCTTCGCGCGCTGAATGGTGTCTGAAAAGGCAACGCATATGAAGTCTCGAACGCGTTCGCTTGGATCGCGGAACGACGCTGACCTTTTCTCTCTCTTTCTCCCTTTCTCTTTTGAAACGACTGCGACCAATGAAACAATTTTACGATGCAAACTGTTATTGTAAAACAGATTACGCGCAAGACGACATCGTGTTCATGAAGGTGAACAAACTGACGTCGACGAAAACGCAACTCCCGTACGATTACTACACCATGCCGTATTGCAAACCGAATCCGATCGTGTACTCGGCGGAGAATTTGGGGGAAGTTTTACGAGGAGATCGGATCGAGAATTCCTTGTATTCGCTGGAAATGCGAAACGATATGCAGTGTTCGGTGGTGTGCAAGATAGATTCTTTATCCGAGCAACAAACGAAAGACTTTGAGACGAAAATAGAGGAGGAGTATCGCGTGAATATGATCTTGGATAATTTACCGGTGGCGATGGTGAAAATACGAGCGACGGAGGACGGGAAAGGCGAGACCGTGGAGAGGAAGACGTACGAGAGAGGGTATCCGGTTGGGTTTAAAGCGAGCGTGGAAGAGGGCGGCGAGGAGAAGAGTTTTTTGCACAACCACTTGAGGTTTACGATTTTGTATCACAAGGACCAAGAGACGGATTTGTCGAGAATCGTCGGGTTCGAGGTGGAACCGTTTTCGGTGAAACACGAATTCGAGGAGCCATGGGACGATGTTTCGCCAACGTTGACGACGTGTAATCCGGGGAGGATGCAATACGTGACGCACGGGTTGGCGCCGCAGATTGTAGAGGAAGGCTCGGAGGTTATTTTTTCGTACGACGTTTTGTATAAACAAAGCGACATTAGATGGGCCTCGCGATGGGACACGTATTTGTTGATGGTGGACGACCAAATTCACTGGTTTTCCATCATCAATTCCATGATGATTGTTTTGTTTTTGAGCGGAATGGTCGCGTTGATCATGCTCAGAACGTTACACAGAGATATCTCGAGGTACAATCAGTTGGAAACGAGCGAAGAGGCTCAAGAAGAGAGCGGGTGGAAGTTGGTGCACGGAGACGTGTTTCGAACGCCCGAGGCGAGTGGGTTGTTAGCGGTGCACGTCGGGACCGGGGTTCAAATTTTAGCCTGCACGTTTGTCACGTTGGCGTTTGCGATTCTCGGGTTTTTGTCCCCGGCGAATAGAGGCGGGTTAGGGACGGCGATGGTGTTGCTGTTCACGTTTATGGGTTTTTTGAACGGGTACGTGTCTGGGGTGTTTTATAAGATTTTTAAAGGTCCGGATTGGAAAGGAAACGCCGGATTGGCGGCGATGATGTTCCCGGGGGTGTTGTTCGGCGTCTTCACGTTTCTGAACTTTTTCATTTGGACGCAAAAGTCCAGCGGCGCCATTCCGTTTGGCACGTTTTTCATTCTCGTGTTTTTATGGTTTGGCATTTCGATTCCGTTGGTATACGCCGGGGCGTGGTTTGCGACGAAGAAAGAAATCGCGGAGGATCCAGTCCGAACGAATAAGATTCCGAGACAGATCCCCGAGCAACCGTGGTACATGAGCGGCGCGGTGAGCATTTTAACCGGCGGTATCTTGCCGTTCGGCGCGGTGTTCATCGAGCTCTTTTTCATCTTGACGTCCATTTGGTTGCAACAATTTTACTACGTCTTCGGGTTCTTGGCGTTGGTGGTGATTATTTTGTTAATAACGTGCGCTGAAATAACCATCGTGTTGACGTACTTCCAGTTGTGCAACGAAGATTACCGATGGTGGTGGCGTTCGTTTCACTCGAGCGGCTCGAGCGCGTTTTACTTGTTCGCATACGGGACGGTATATTTTTTTACAAAGTTGGAGATTACGAAAAAAGTACCGACGATGATGTACTTTGGATACATGGGAGTAGTGTCGTACGGGTTTTACATTTTGACCGGTTCGATTGGCTTTTTAGCCTCGTACGCGTTTGTGCGAACGATTTATAGCTCGGTGAAGATCGATTAAGACGAGAGAAGACCGCTCTTTTTAATAATACACATAAAGATATAAATGTTTTTATATATTTTCCTACTCGTTCTATGTAAAACGTTTCGTTCTTTTCTAAACCTACTTAAGTGTTTCGCGTGGAACATGTTATGAGCGCTCATCTCGCGTAAAACTATCGATGCACTTTATTCATCTCTCGCATGGAAAGGACGTGGATTAACGCTTCCATTTCTAACCCGCGCAAATTCGCCTCCTCGTCTATATGGCTTTCATCGTCCTCGTCCTCTATTTCGTTTATTCGGTCGTCTTCGTCTAGGACCATGGACAAGATCCTGTAGTTTTTCTCGGTGTTCGTCGAAGCGTTGCTATCGAGATGCTCTAAGGTAATACCTTCTTTCCCTGATTCCCTGCTCGAAGGGTGGTCAAAGTTGAGCCGTTGCCTCGCGCTCGCGTTTTTATCTTCCTCTTTCTCGTCTTCTCGCACCTTCATCTTTTTCATGGCCGAGGTCAATCGTTTCGGGCTCTTCATCGGCGTCAATTTCAAGTGTTGCGCGATGCCTTCCTTCGTTGAGTCGTTGGTACTTACGCTGTTGACGCTCGCGCCGTCAAATCCACCCTCCCTTCTGCTCGCTGCATACGCGCCCGATCCGATGCCAATTTTCGCCTCCAAAACGTTTCTTCTTTGCCGGGAAGGCCCTTCCACGGATGCTTTCCCCGGAGAGACCATGCCATCGTTCATCGGTATCTCCGGTAATGGCGGTAATTTCGGTCGCAACATGCTTTTCGCGCGACAGAAATAACTAAAGAAACTCACGATGTCCACGCTCTCTCTTCGGCGACCGCCCATTTCCGACGCCGTTCTCGCCATGTCCTGCTCGAAAGAGGAATGCGACGACTTATCGTTCCTCGCATTCCTTAACTCCTGTCTAAATGCGTCGTTGCGTTCGTACACGTGTAAAAAACCATCCACGATGACCAAACCGGTCCCGCTATAGTTCAAATCTTTAAACACGTCCAACAGTACGTGCGCGTTGATGTACAACTCGTCGTTCAACGCTCTGATTTCCGGCGACATTTTCTGTTTCAACAACTTCCTCATCTTTTTCTCTCGAGTCATTCCATTCTTTTCCTTTCCCGGCGCCATGCTCAGAGTCGCTTTCGAATAGCTTTTTTGATGCGGATTCGATTCGCTATCCTCGCTCTCCGAATCGCTCTCGCTCTCGCTCGCCGAGTTGTTGTTGTTGTTGTTGTTGTTGTTGTTGTTGTTCCTATCGCTACTCGTAAAATTCTTCAAATTCTTCACGCGCGGTATGAACCTCTTGAACCCTTCCTTCCGTCTCTCCATTCGTTCTTTCTTCTTCAAATTCTTCCGGACTAAACTTTTACACGCCTCGGCGACGAGCGCGGTCATACGTTTCACTCGCTTCAGCTCCTCCACGTGCTCTCTTTTTTCGAGGATTGCCGCTCGCACCGGGTCGACTTTACTCGACGACTCCTCCCCTCCCGCCGGACTTCTCGGACTGGACGCGAAAGAGTCCTCGTCCATTTCCGATTCGCCCCCGCTATTACTCGTCGCCCCGTTGTTACGACGACGACGACGACGATATTGAGCGTCGCCAATTTCCTCCTCCTCATCATCACCATCATCATTTTCATCCTCATCCTCCTCGTTCGCGGCGACCACTCGAAACGCTTCCACGAATTCACTCAAACCAATCCCTTCTTCACCGACGCCGCTAATCTTGGCGATAATCTTCGACCCTAACTCAAACTTCCTCTCGTTCTCGTCCTCGGTCGTTCCAAACTTTGTTTTCTTCTTCTTTTTCCCTTCGTCTTCATCTCGTAAAGCGGAATCTAAAATCTCTGACACGCCTCCGGTGTTGTTCCTCAGCGCGGTTAAAAATTCCACGCCCGAAATCGTCTTTGAATCATCGCCGTCGATTATCGCGAAGACTTTCGCGAGCGTTTCGTGCGGGAGGAATAACGCGAAACCTTCTTTTCCTCTCTCATCGTTCTCATCGCGACGCTCCATTTCCTCCATTTTTCGTTGTTCTTCTTTGTTGGTTTATTTGGGGAGAGGAAACGCGCAAAGAAAGAGCAGGAGTCGTGCGTCGTAAGCTCTTTCCCGTTTAAATTCTTCGTCAATTTGAACCGTTTCGTGTGTGTGTGAAATGGTGTAAATTTGTCGACCGCGAAAGAGGCGCAAAAGTGTGTGTTTTGGTGCGCAGCAGATACCGATGTAGTCTTCGCTTTTTTGGCAGTTGGCAGTTTGGTCTGTGCCCTTGGTCGAAAAAAGTAGTAAATCCAAGCGTCTTTTTGTGGCTGTGGGGGGCTTGCGTCACGTCATCATTCCAGTCATATCTACTCTTTTTCCATTACGAGACGCACACTTTCCGTGACACAGACACGTATAGTATTACTAAAAATGATGACGACGACGCAGACGACGACGCGCGCGACGATGATGCGGTCTTTGTGTTCGTATTCTGGAAAAAGCAGCAGAAGGAGCCTTTTGACGACGACGACCACTACGGAGAGGAACAAAGATGACTGTAGGAGGACCCGGAGGAAAAACAACATCGGTGGCGTGAGAACAGAAGCGATGGCGAGAGGGAAACGCAAAGGCATCGCGGATATAATCGGCGAAGAAATCGACGGGCAAGAGAAGAAGAAAAAAGAACCCCAACAAAAGATGAAAATACGCTCGGAAGGGAAGAAAATGGCGGACGAGTTTAACAACAAAGGGAAGATTCCAAATGGGTTTTTGAAGATATTAAACTTACAAGACTTTGACGAGAAGAAGAATATTAAAGCGGTGACGTTAGCGAATGGGAACTTTTGCGTGGTGCGAGTGGGAGAGTTGATTTATGTCTGCGATTGTAACTCAACCGCGTATAAGTATCCGCTCATCGACGGGGAGTTATTCAACGGTCCCGGAGGCGCGTCGATTCGGTCTCCGTTTGACGGGACCAGTTACGATTTGACGACTGGGAAAGTCATCGAGTGGTGTCCTCAGGACACGTTGCCGAGGAAGATGTTGGGGAAGCTGAAGGAAAACGCGACGCCGGTGGATTTAGGCGTATATCCAGTCATCGTCGACGAACAAGGCGACATTTACGCCAGTTTCGTGCAATAATATTTATGGTTTGAAGAACTTCATGAAAAACAGATATATGCAGCGTGCAGCCTAGTAGTTAATATAAATATAAAACAACATCTTTCGCCTATATACATTGTATATGGTGTATGTTTAGTTTTTAATCCTTTTTGTCCTATCGTAGTTCTTGTTCTTATTGTTGTTGTTGTTGTTGTTGTTGTTGTTGTTGTTTGCCGACTAATCCTAACTTCATGGCGACTTCACTCGCGCCGCCGTGGAATCGAAACGATTGGTAGATGTCCTCTCTCCCGTTTTCCACGAACACTCCTCGCGAGGGTAACTCGTCCAGAGGTAACTCTAAAGACTCTATGAACGATTCGAGCTCTACGCGCACGTTTTCCAAATCTCGCCAATAGCCTCTCGGTTTTGGCATGTTTTTATCCCATCCGAACTTTTCCGAGACTATTTTGTAGCCACCGAGCTCTCGAATGCGCTTTTCCAAATCCTCTCGACCGTATTCTCGCAAGAGAAGCTTTTGCGGTATTCTTTGTTGTTGTTGTTGTTGTTGTTGTTGCGTTTTGCCGTCCTCTTTCGATTTGAGTAGTAGCGTCGCGTTGAACGCTTCGATGTCCACTCTCAGCGCTTCAAATAGTTCTCTCTCTTCGTCTTCGTCGAACGATTTCATATCGTAAGTATTCTTCTTCTTCTTTCCGTTCTTCTCGGATAAGGAAGCGGACGCATTCGTGCTTTGTTTCATCGCCGCTTCGGTTAATCCGTACAGTTTTGCCCTTTCCGCGATGGTCAACTCGTCGTCGTCTCTGGAAATGGTCGCGTCGATGGAATCTTCTTGTTCCTCGTCTAATTTTGGGTTTAAACGCATAAACTCGGCGATCGTTTGGTTCGTCTGGTCCAATTCTGGAACGATGTTAAGTTTACGCACGGAGTTATCAAAAGTAACCAACGGGATGACTTTCTCCAGCGATATCGCTTCGATGTGCGCCCGTAAAGTTGTCAAAAACTCGATCGTTTCGTCGACGACTTGTCGTTCATCTAGAGGCGGTTTGCGTGCTCTTCCGTTTTCGTAATTTGCCTTGGCGTTGATGCCTTCGATGGCAAATTTCAATATCGTCGCTTCCGCTTCTTCTGGCGCGTCGTTAAAGTCGTTAAAGTCGGCGCGGTCAAGTTTAGATACGCTGAATGTGCCATCGTACTTTTCGTCAAAGCTTCGCAGTGTTGCACTACCATCGATGTCGTCGTCGTCGTCGATTGAATCGTTGGCTGGGACGACTAAAAATTTGCCTTGCAAAACGCCATCTCTTCTTTGATTTCTCGAAACGCGAAACTGTATTTCTCCTTCTTCGTCTTTTTGCGACAGGTCCACGCCGACGGATTCGTATATCGCGTGGCACAAGCAGTGTTTGAGAAACACAAATCGAAGGCGTTTCAAATTTTTACCTGTGCCTCCCGCGACTCCTCCGCCGGGAACGGCGACGCCCAGAGTTGCGTTTGGCAAGACTTCGCAGTGTACTAAATTCGGGGCAAATTTTGCCAACGACTCGTACGCCGTGAGCACTTTCCAGACTAAACTCGGTGGTGCTTCGATTCGCACCGCACTTAATGTTCGCCGGTGATAAACCGCCGGCGTGTCGTACCTTCTGTTGTGCACCTCAATCGATCCAGGCGCCGACGTCGACAAATCCTCGGCGGCGTCAGCGTCGACAATTTCATCGAACCATCGTCCGCCTTGCGCGCCAGATGTCGTGTTACCTTGCGCGGCTTGCCAGGAGAGGTTTTCAGCCGGCGGCATGACGTTTCGTCGCACGGTGGGAGGTCGGAAACGACCAGAAATGGACATCATTTTTTTCTTGGTGGTGGAGTTGTTGGTATTATTGGTGTTGGTACCTTCTCTATCGTTTTCGTCTCCTCCTTGCTGCACCAAAGGTACGCTCACTTCGCTCAAACCTAAATAATTTTCCGGCTTCAACCCTGCGTTCGCCAATCTTCCATCTCTTCGTTTCTTTCTTCGACCGATGAAATACCCGTCGTCGTCAAACTCGTCCACATAATAAAACTCCTCGCTCGCTTCGTTCCAGTTCAAAGTTTCTAAATCTAAAAACGGCGAGTTCAATTTCGCTCTTTGAATCGAGCTCGCGCGTTGATTAATCGCCGTCGCAATCTCCTCAAACGATTGCCTCATAACCCTCTCTAACGCTCTTCTTAAAACTGGATACTTTGTCGGTCGAATTTCGCACTCGTAAGACAACTCGCACGCGAACGAGGCTGATTTTAATCTCGCGACTTTAATCTTTCCGAAACACTCAAACTCTCCGTTTCGTCTGTCCACGTCTCGACTGGAAAACGAGAGCGTTCGGGAAATTGTCGGCGCCTCCGGTTGCTTCTTTCTCCTGTTCGCAAGGGTATCTTTCGAGGAAATCAACTGAGAAGAAGAAGAAGAAGAAGAAGAAGAAGACATCGTCGCCTTCTCTGGTGGCAACAAAACAACCTCCAAGAAAATCTCGCCTCTCAACTCGTTGGCGCATAAAATCACCTCGTCTCTGCAGTCGCTCGCGAGACGATACGTGGACACGCCGCCGCTGCTCGAAAAACTCCGCAGAGACGTTCGCACGTTTGGTGCGAACGTGCTAAACAAACTCGCGTCGGAAACTGCTTCCCACGTGGCGTCCGGCGACGCGTCTATTCGCGCGCGGTATTTCGCTCTCGGCGTTACTAAAGTTTCAAAATCGTCTCCCCCCGCCCCCGCGTTAATGTCTGCTTTTGTTCTTCTTCTTCTTCTGGTTGTTCTTCCTAATGTCTCGTCCTCTTCCTCGTCGTCTTCTTCTTCTTCTTCTTCTTCCTCGGTGTTGTCTTCCATCATCAAATCTCTCAAAAGTTCCAAATCCTCGTCTTTTCTCAACTCGTCGTCGTCCTTTTCTCTCTCGTATTCGTATCGCGTCTTCCTCGCTCGAAGAGGAGGGAAAGAACGAACAACGCCATCGTCACTATCATCATCATTTCTTCTTCTTCTTCTTCTTCTTCTTCTTTTGTCTCTCCTCGTTCTCCCGGTCGTCCAAGAATTCGACGGCGACCAACGACTGCTGCTCGCGCTGCTGGTCGACGCGAGCGCGCTGCTGAATATCCTCCTCCTCCTCTGCAAAAAATGCTGCTCCCCCCCGTTACAATTCGCAGCAGCGGCCGACGACGACGACGATGCAATCATCGTCGTTTTTCTCGGTGTGAAATCTCTGCTATCGTTTCGTGTTCATCATCTTTCGCGATAAAAGGCGTGTGCATTTTCTCTCGATTTTCCTCTGAAACCGTCCAAAACTCTGCTCTTTTTTTGCCTTCAAAAATAGCACGTTTTGCCTCAAAAAGCGCATCATCGGATATACACACACGCACACGCGCGAAGAAGAAGAAGAAGAAGAAGTGTGTTCTCTCTTTCTCCGTCATCGGGTGTGGTTTAACAACGCAGATTTATCCGAGCGAGAAGGTTTTTTTACATCGAGAGAGGTACGCGGCGTGGGTTTTTTTCGTTCGCGTTGAGCGCTTTTCACTCTTCTTGTGGTCTTCTCCGCGCGTAAAAGTCGCTCTTTTTCTGGGAATGCGCATTGGTAATAACTGTGTGACTCCGCTTTATTATTCAATCAAGAATCTGTTGTCCTCGTTCGACGCGCGTTTTCGGTAGGTGTGCGCAGCGAAACGAACGAGAATTGAACGCAGTTGGACGACGAAACATCTGTCTCGCAATTTCCCGCTATTTTTGGCAGGTTTTTCAATTCGCGAGACCGTTTTCAAGACGCGTACGTTTTCCTCGCGTACGCGCGATGGGACGATGGCAAAGATTCTAACAACCACTCTCAAATCTCTCTTTTTATTTCTACGACAGGTGTAAAAATGAGCGCGCATTCATCGCTCGTCCGAGCGTCGCTTGGTGGAGTTACCGGTCAAACAAAGAGGAGTTCGTGTGCGTAAAATATATTCGTCTCGTACTCTCGATTTTAAACGCGCGCGAGACGTTCGCGTGTGCGCGCAAGGCGACCGCGAAGAGAGTTTACCTCGGGAGTTGCCGATGAAAGCAAGGCTGAGTCGGTTTTATCCATTTTATCCATTTTTCTTGTGGGATATCGTTTTTCCTTCTCTCTTTCTTTCGCGCGCGCGCGCGCGAGCGACGTGTACAAATTTTTGTGCTGACTTTCCACTTTACTCATTCCTAAACAAACGAATACAGTTCTCGGCGATGGTAAAGGCTCCATGAGCGCGAGAGCGGCGGTGCGAAGACCGTCGACGGTGCAGAGCGCGTTTCCGGTGGTCGTCCCGTCGCCGAGAGATTCGGCGTTGGCGGCGAGAAGAAAGGGTACGACTCCGAAAGCGGTGAGAGAGCCGGAGCAATCGTCCATGGCGTCTGCGTCGGATAAGTTGGCGGAGTACGTCGCGAACAAAGGCGGTAAGAGAGTGATTCGAAAAGTGCTCGTGGCGAACAACGGGATGGCGGCGACCAAGGCTATTTTGTCCATGCGAAGATGGGCGTACAACGAGTTGGGCGATGAGAATGCGATTAAGTTTGTCGTCATGGCCACGCCGGAAGATATCGGGGCGAACGCTGAGTTTATTCGTTACGCGGATGACTTTATTGAAGTTCCGGGCGGCAAGAACGTGAACAACTACGCGAATGTGGATTTGATCACGGAGATTGCCGTGAGAGAAGGCGTGGACGGCGTCTGGCCCGGTTGGGGTCACGCCTCCGAGAACCCGAAGTTGCCGACAGCTTTGAAGAAGAACGGCATCCAGTTCATCGGTCCGACTGCACCGGTCATGTCCGTGCTTGGCGATAAGATTGCGGCGAATATTCTCGCGCAAACAGCGAAAGTTCCGTCGATCCCGTGGTCCGGCGACGGCTTGGTCGCAAACTTGACGCCGGAAGGTACAATTCCACAAGAAACGTTCGATAAAGCCATGGTAACGACAGTCGAAGAGTGCGTCGCCGCGGCGGACAGGATTGGTTTTCCGGTTATGTTGAAAGCTTCTGAAGGTGGCGGTGGTAAAGGTATCCGCATGTCCGCCAACAAGGAAGAGTTGATTGTTAACTTTGACCAAGTCAAGGCGGAAGTTCCGGGCTCACCGATGTTTATGATGCAGTTGTGCACGGAAGCGAGACACTTGGAAGTTCAAATCGTTGGCGATGAACACGGTAACGCCGTGGCCTTTAACGGTCGCGATTGCTCTACGCAAAGACGTTTCCAGAAGATTTTCGAAGAAGGTCCGCCAATCATTGCCAAGCCGCATATTTTCCGCGAGATGGAAAAAGCTGCGCAGAGATTGACGCAAAACATCGGCTACATCGGTGCCGGTACGGTTGAATACCTTTACAACGCCGCGACGGATAAATACTTCTTTTTGGAGTTGAATCCGCGTTTGCAAGTTGAACACCCGGTAACGGAAGGTATCACCGGTGTCAACATGCCGGCGACGCAGTTGCAGGTCGCCATGGGTATCCCGCTTCATAGAATGCCAGACGTGAGACGATTCTACGGAAGAGACGTGGACGGCACGGACACCATCGACTTTTTGGAAGAAGAGTACAAGCCGATTGAAAATCACGTGATCGCGGCGAGAATTACGGCTGAAAACCCGGACGAAGGCTTTAAGCCGACTTCCGGCGGCATTGAAAGAGTGCACTTCCAATCGACCCCGACGGTTTGGGGTTACTTTTCTGTCGGCGCCAACGGTGGCGTCCACGAATTCGCGGATTCTCAGTTTGGTCACATTTTTGCATCGGGTAAGACGAGAGAAGAAGCGAGAAAAGCGTTGGTTTTGGCGTTGAAAGGTATGGTCGTTCGCGGGGAGATTCGCACGGCGGTTGAATACCTCGTCAAGCTTTTAGAAACGCAAGCGTTCAAAGAGAACACCATCGATACCTCGTGGTTGGATGGCTTGATCAAAGAACGCTCGATCGCGTTGGTGAACGATCCGCACGCGATTTGTCTCGGTGCTGCACTCTTCAGAGCATTCAACCACTCGGAGCAAGAAGAGAAGACGTTTCTCTCCTCGTGGGAAAAAGGTCAAGTGTCGACGCAAGGCATCTCGAAGTTGACGTCGTTTCCGGTTGAAATCGCCTACGAAGATACCAAGTACGAGTTCACGTGCACCAGAGTCGGTGCGGACGAATACGAGATGTCCATTGGCGGTAAGAGTATTTTGGCGAAGATGTTTCGACGCAACGACGGCACGCTAGTTGCCATTTACGGCGGCGTCACGCACGAGATTGACGGTTTGGAAGAACCGTTGGGTTTGCGCATGACTTTGGACAGCCAAACGTGGTTGTTGCCGACGTTATTTGACCCGTCTGAGTTGAGAACGGATGTCACCGGTAAACTTATCCGCTTTTTGCAAGAGGACGGCGCGGAAGTCCAAGCCGGGAAGCCGTACGCCGAAGCCGAGGCGATGAAGATGGTCATGCCGCTCATCGCGCAAGAATCCGGGAAGATCTCGCACGCGAAAACCGCCGGCGCGGTGATCAGTGCGGGTGATTTACTCGCGAACCTCACTTTGAAGGATCCGTCTAAAGTTAAGAAGATTATCAACTTTAACGGTGACTTCAGAATGTCTACGGTGGAGGAACCGGCGGCCGCTGCGGATGAGAAACTCACCTCGGCGGTTGACCGCGTGAACAATCTTCTCGATGGTTTTGGCGGTAATGTTGACGAAGCTCTCACCAACTTGTACGCAGCTTTCACGGAACAAAACGAAAGTGATGGACAATCTCGATGGGAAAAAGCCACTTCGATCATGGAAGGCATCGTGCAGCGATACTTGGACGTCGAGAGCGTCTTTGAATCCAAGTCCATGGATGCCGTCATGGCGACGTTGATCAAGGGTAAAACCGGAGATGCGTTGAATCCAGTGTTGGCGCAAGTTCGCGCCCACTCCAAGTTAAAGGAACGATCGAAACTCGTTTTGAACTTGCTCTTGCAAGCGCCAACTTTGCCACAAAGAGTCATCGCGAGAGGACCGATTTCGTGGGCGGACGATCACGCTCCGATCTCGGATTCGTTCCAAGCCACCATCAAGCGATTATCGAAGCTTCGAGGCGGTGATTACGGGGAAGTTGCGCTTTCTGCGAACGCCATCTTACAAGAGCGACGATTGCCGTCACTTGATAAGAGAGTCGCCGAGCTTCGCAAGCTTCTCGCCGGAAAGAAGAAGTTGTTGCGACCGTGGGGCGAGGCGGAATCTGGCGATTTGCAAGCGCTTGCGGAGTCGCCGACTTTAGCCGTCGATTTGTTGCCGTCCTTGTTTGAAGACGACGACGATAAGGTTCGCGAGAACGCGATGAGTACTTACGCGCGCCGTGTTTATCGCGCGCACAACATTCTCGAAGTTTCCAAAGGCGAAACGGGGAACTCTATGACGTGGAAGTTCAAGTTCCGCACGTATCCGGATGATTCTCCTGTTCGAACCGGTTTGCTCGTCACCGCGAAGAATATCTCCGAAGTCGAACAAAACTTTGGCTCGTATTTGGCGCAGTTGAAGGCTGCGCACGGTGACGCCAAGGGCCCGCCGGTGTTACATATTGCGCAAACCGAGCAGCCAGACGACGGCGATTGGTCGTTGAAGATGGACCAAGTCTGCGCAAAGCACAAGGAAGAATTGAAAGCCTTGAACGTGAAATTTGTCAACTGCTTGGTGTTTGAGAAGTTTGCGTTACCGGTCTACCGCACGTGGCACGTGAACAAGGACTACGCCGAAGATCCGCTCTACAGAGGCGAGCGTCCGACGGTGTTGCACTTGCTCGAGCTCGTTCGATTGGAGAACTACAAATTGACGAGAATACCGACGGTGAACAGAGACTTGCATATTTACGTGGGTGATTTGGCCGCCGGTACGAGAGCGAAAGACATGTTGTTGAGGAGACTCGCGCACAGCAAAGACACCATGTCTGGCGGTTTGGAAAGAACTTTGAATAAGGCTTTGGACGCGATCGATATCGCGAGAATGGATTTAAAAGCGAAAGGATGCAACTCCACTAGAATTTACATCAACTATTTATCTGAGGTTGAGGGCGACTTCACGAAGCAGGCGAACTTGTTGAAGGAGAAGGTTTCCGAATACATCGCCGCCAACTCCACTAGATTGTTAAACTTGTCTGTCGATGAGATTGAACTTCGATTCCGAGTGAGCAACGAATTGACGCCGATTCGCATCATGGGCACGTCCATGTCCGGCAACTGGTTGAAGGTTGACATGTACAGAGAGTACCTCGAACCGGTTTCTGGACGTGCCGAGCAATTCTGCTTGATTGGCGCGGATGGTAACGATGACGCGTGCTTCTTTGAGCCGTACCCGTCGGCGGGTCCGTTACAAAACAAGAGAGCAATTGCGAGAGCTATCGGGACGACGTACATTTATGACTTCCTCGGCTTGATTGAAAAAGCGATGTTGTCCGCGTGGAGAAAGCAAATCGCCTCTTTCGGCGCCGGTTCTGTTCCGCAAAACTTCTTCCAAGCTGAAGAGGCGGTCTTTGACGAAAGCACGAAGGAGTTGACGTGGACGAAGGAAGGCGTCCCGGGTCAAAATAAAATCGGTATGGTTGCGTGGAGATGCACGATGAAGACGTGCGAATACCCGGAAGGAAGAGAAGTAGTGTTTGTCGGGAACGATTGCACCGTCATGTCTGGTTCGTTTGGCGTGAAGGAGGACGACTTCTACTTTGCCGTCTCTCAATACGCCAGAGAAAATAACATTCCGAGAGTCTTCTTGGCATGTAACTCTGGCGCCCGAATCGGTTTAGTCGAAGAGTTGAAGCCGTATTTCAAAGTAGCGTGGATTGACGATGCCAACCCGGGTATGGGCTTCAAGTACCTCTACCTCACCGAGGCGGACTATAAGAACTTCCCGGAAGGCACGGTCAACGCGGAGAAAGTCAACGAAGGCGGCGAAACGCGAATGAAGTTGACGGATATCATCGGTCAAATTCACGGCATCGGCGTCGAAAACTTGAGAGGTTCTGGTATGATTGCCGGCGAGCAGTCCGCGGCGTACGATCAAGCGTTTACCTTGTCATACATCTCCGGTCGATCTGTTGGTATCGGCGCTTACTTGAACAGATTAGGTCAAAGAAACATCCAAATGAAGAACGGTCCGATGATTTTAACTGGCTACTTGGCCTTGAACAAGTTGCTCGGGAAAGAAGTGTACACTTCTCAAGACCAACTTGGCGGTCCACAAGTCATGATGCCGAACGGCGTCTCGCACTTGCAAGTCGAAGACGATCAAGCCGGCGTCGACGCCATCATCCGGTGGTTGTCGTACACGCCAAAGACGACCATCGGAATGGCGCCGGCGTTGCCGACGTCCGATCCGGTGAATCGCGCGATTGAGTTTATGCCGACGAAGACGCCGTACGATCCGCGTCACATGCTCGCCGGTACGACCAACCCGGAAACTGGTGACTACGTTTCTGGCTTTTTCGATAAGGATTCGTGGACCGAAACCTTACCGGACTGGGGTAAATCCGTCGTCGTCGGCCGCGCTCGATTAGGCGGCATCCCGATGGGTGTCATCTCGGTCGAGACGCGCTTGATGGAGCAACGCATCCCGGCGGATCCGGCAAACCCGGAATCCCGTGAGGCTGTTTTAGCGCAAGCCGGTCAAGTTTGGTTTCCGGACTCTGCGCACAAAACGGCCACGGCGATTCGAGATTTCAATAAAGGGGAAAACTTGCCGTTGATCATTTTTGCCAACTGGAGAGGCTTCTCCGGCGGTACGAGAGATATGTACGGCGAGATTTTGAAATTCGGGGCTATGATTGTAGACGAGTTGAGAGAGTACAAGCAACCGGTATTCGTATACATCCCGCCGAACGGTGAATTGAGAGGTGGCGCGTGGGTCGTCGTCGATCCAACCATCAACTTGAAGAAGATGGAGATGTTTGCCGACACGGAGTCTCGAGGTGGTATCTTAGAACCGCCGGGAATCTGCGAGGTCAAGTTCCGCCAAAAAGATCAACTTCTGACCATGCATAGAATGGATTCGGAGTTGATGGAGTTAGACAAGAACCCAGAAGCGAATCACGATGCGATCAAGAAGCGAGAGAATGCGTTGTTGCCGATGTACACGCAAGTCGCGCACGAGTTTGCGGATTTACACGATCGATCGGGGAGAATGTTCGCCAAGGGCGTCATCAACGGCGTCGTCCAGTGGCCAAAAGCCAGAGAATACTTCTACAACCGATTACAGCGACGATTATCCATCGATGCGCTCATCGATTCGTGCGAGGACAAATTAGGCAGCAGCGTCAAAATGGCTCGATCGGTTTCTGAAATCGTCAAAGACGCCATCGTCGTCGCCGGCGGGTGCGCGTGGGACGACGACGTGAAAGTCAAATCTTACGTGGACTCCAACGGAGATAAAATCGTTTCTGCCGTCATGCAAGAAGCGAGAACGGCCAAGGTTGCGGCCATGTTATCTGAAATCAAAGCTTTGGACGCTGAAACCGTCGCCGCGGTAAAGAACGGTTTGTAGGAATATACTTTTTTATGATGACACATGAAACAAACACACACACACAAAAAGCAAAAAGAGAGAGAAGAAGAGAGAGAGCGTTTTAATACTAACAGAGAACAAAGAACCGAAAAACGAAAGAGATTTTAATTTCGCCCTTTCCCACAAAAAAAATTTGAAAAAAAATATTTTGAGCACCACCAAATCCTCTCTTTTCGAGGAGTAAATCAGCATAAATTATAGGCGAATTTCAACCAGAATCGTGCAATCAATTCATAATCGCTTTTTGTGGTATTCGGATCATATTGCGAGAGAAGATATTCTGGGCAACTGAATTGGCACGCGAGAGAAGAGAGTCTATCTCTCGTCCTCATAACCGCACCTCTTTACATCTACCCACTTTTATATATATACTTCATATATATACTTCATTTATTCACCGAGCACTACGACTGAGATTTTAAGAATACGAAAGATGACGACGACTCAGACTTTGACGCAATCATCATCCACGCTGATGGGATCCTCGTGGAGATCATCTTCCCTTCGTGCAAAGCACCACCAACAACGCGCCGTGATGAGAACGAAAGTCTCCGCGCAAATCGGATTCGGAACGGATAAAAAATGGTTAAAAACCACCATATACCCAGAGTGGGGGTCGTTCCCAAACAGCAAAGAAGGCGTTCCATCGGAGTGGTCGAACTTAACCCCGGAAGAGTACCGCAAAAACGCGGATATCGAAGTCATCCACGGGAGATGGGCCATGTTGGCGGTTTCGGGCGTCTGGGCGCAAGAGAACGCCGGGGCCGGTCCGTGGTGGGAAGCCGGGAAGGAATGCACGATTGACTCGTGCAAATTGACATACGCCGGGTTTGGGGATTTCAAATCCTCACCAACCGGCGCTTTGTTCGGGTTGATTTTCATCGAGACGTTGTTATTAGGCGGCGCGGAGGCGTACCGAACCGGTTTGTTAGAAAACCCGTTCCAAGACGGATTGAAGCAAAACGACGCGTACCCGGGAGGTAGATTCGACCCGTTCAACTACGCGGAAAAAGAAGATTTGGATTTGATGAAAATTCGAGAATTGAAGCACGGACGATTGGCGATGTTGGCGTGGTTGGGTATTCTCGGTCAGGCGGTGTCCACCAGAGCCGGTGCGGTGAGCAACGCCACCGCGCACATCGGCGACGTGTACCACTGCAACGTGTTCGATCGAAGCGGATGTGGCTTTTAAAAAAGTCACGATTTTTCTTGGCGACATTCAAACGATAACAACAACAAAGACAACAACAACAGCATACAACATTAGAGAGAGATTCTTTCACATCAAGCAAATTACGTAATAACCATCCGCGAATAAACGTATCGAAACTCTTCACACTTAAAAACGCTCACAAAATGCCAGCCCCAACCACCATTCGTGCGCTTTTCCACCCGCTCGAAAACGAAGCGAAGGACGCAGAAAAAGAGAAAAAAGAACAAACACAACACCAACAACGCTTCGTCGAGAGTAAAAGCACGTTTTTCTCTTCAAAGTTTATCTTATTCTTCTTTGATTCCGGACGGAAAACGAAGGAAATCTCAATCCCGGTTGCCTTCGATAAACAAAAGAGCAACTTTTTAATCGGACCATCCGCGCTGTGGTGGCGCGAGGCGTTCGCGATTTCCTCCTCTTTATTGCGAGAGGAAGAGAGTAGTAACGGTGTTACTGTAAATGGGGGGTATAAAACGAACGATGAAGCGGCGATGGCGGATTTAGGCCACGCGGCGGAAGCGACGTTGGAAATCGCTCGAGTGGTCAGTGGTCAGTTGTTGGAGGATTTACGAAGGACGACCAGGTCGCTGGAATTTTGGGAGGAGAAGCGAGACGAGTATTCGAGAGGTGGGGATGTCTCACATAGGATGTTTTTAACCTTACGGTGTGGTCCGAGAGCGTTTATTGAGGAGACGAAAGGGTTCGTGAAACGGAAAGCGGTGGCGGCGAGACGGAGGGCGATGTACGTCTCCACGGGGAACGCGAGAAGGAAGAACGGGGAGTCGGCGAGGAGTAATATAAGCGGGGAAGAGAAGGAAAGGGAAGAGGAACACTTGTTGGAGACGTTGTTGACGGTTCCACCGGCGAGGGCGGTGATTGATGGGAAGGTAGCGGCGTTAGGGAAGATGCAGAGGAGTTTGGCGAGCGCGGTGGCGAGGGTGCACGCGAGAGCGGATGATTTAGTCAACGGCGATTACAATCGGAGGAAACGAGGGAAGGGAGAGGACGATGACGAAGACGAAGACGAAGACGAGGAGGTATCAGAGGAGGAGTTGCGGAAGAGAGAGGTGGAAAAAACGAGAGATGCGGTGGAACGGTGCGTGAATGGGATAAACGAAGCGATTGAGCTCGTGAAATCTACCGCGTCGTCGTTAAACGCCGAGCACGAGGACGAGGACGACGAGGACAACAACAACAACGAAAGTAAAAAGAGAAACGCGGAAGAGGCGGCAGAAGCAGAGCGAAATGATGACGACGACCACGATAACGACGACCACGACGATGCGATCTCTCCGAGACGACCGTCGAGCTCTCTCGAGCGCACCATCTCGAATTCGCCGTTATTCGCCGGGATGATGCACAATCGAACGAATTCGCTCGTCTCGAGCATCTCGCGAAGTGGCACACCAAAGATTCCAGATTCGCCAAAATCAGCCGCTACTCAAGTTCACGCGTCGTCGCGTCTGTCGTCGTCGCCGCAAAACAACAACAGCCCGACTTTACGACGCCAAAACGCCTCCTTACAGCGATCGAATTCGTACTTTCAGAATCTCATCAAAAACACGTTTCTCGGTGACATCTTCTCATCAGACGGCGGAACCGGCGCACGCGTCGGATTTGTCTCGCACAAGCTCCGCACGCGTTTGATGGCTAAATCGGGAGAACCAATCCCGTTCCCGTTAGAAAACGACGTAATGTGGGAAGCCATCGTAAGGACGGAATCTCGATTTGAAAAAGCTCGCAAAGCGGTTGGTCGCACGGTTGAAAGACACCGCAAGCCGACAAAATACGAACGCCGATGGATTCCCATCAGTGTCTTAATGTTAATCGGCGTGAGTAGCGCGATTGTGCTCGTTCGAAAATCTTCCTTGTGCGGTTCCACCGAGTTGGACGAAACGTTGAAAGCGGCGTACGAAACTACGCGCACGTTTTTCAACTCGTACATGAAAACGCCGTCGAAAGAGCTGAAGCAAGAACTCACGAAAGCGTTCGACACTGGAGATAGAGAAGACGCGGCGGCGAGATTAGACGAATCGCAGGAGTCTTTAGATAGAATGTTAAAAGAGTACGTGAAGAATGCAACGAAACCGGGGTTTTCGGAGTCGTTGACGAGAGCGTATCAATCGGTGGGCGCTATGACTGGCGGCGGCGGAGACGAACACGCCGAAGGATCAGGAGCAGGAGCAGGACCAGGCGAAGAGACGACAACGGCGAACAAAATTGATCCAATGTCACTCGTGACTGCGCGCGTAGAAGAAGAATTAAAAGCGCCGCTACAAAACATGCTCGGCGGCGATCTCATGCAACTCTTGCTCATCCAAACGCAAGTCATGAAAGTTGAGATGGAAGACGCTTTGCTTCAAATGGATGCCGTCATGCGTGCGAACCGTTTGAATTTCGCCCTCATGGCGTGTTTTCCCGCGACTTTGTTCGTGTACGGGAGCGTCTCGTTTTCAAAAACCGTCGGTGCCGCGCGCGCGTTTCAAAAGAGACGCAAAGCACGGGAAGAGATGCGTTTGTTAGTCGCCGACGCGGAACGATCTTTGATGCGATTGAAAATGACGCGAGACGAGTTTACCAAGCGCCGCCGCGCTCTGGAGGACAACAACGAAGACAATTCGGACTCAGACGACGCGTCTGATTCCAACCTCATTCACCGATTAGAAATCGCGGAAGAACACCGCCGCCGCCGCTTAGAACTGGACGCGTCCTTCGACGCCACCGCCGCCCCGTCCTCGCCCGCCGCGCGCCTCCACGCCACCAAAAACAAATTCGACGACGAAAACCTCGAAAACGAAACCTTCCACCAAGGCATGCTCCTCTACGCCGTCAACGCGCTCTACGCGTCCGTCCAAAAGCACAAGCGCATGTTCACGCCGAAAGAATTCAGGGGCGTTAAATTGGACGCCATGGCGTTGGCCGACGTCGGCGTCTCCATCGAAGGGAAACTGTTGACCACGCAAAGACTGGCGAGGATATATAAAGGGTTCCAGAGCGAACCGCACAGAGTGCCCAGCATCGTGACTGGGAGATATCCAATCTGAAATGAATTTGTGAAGCATAGAGCTCTTTCTCGCGCCTTGTTTTAGTAGTTCCTTCTTTAATAAAATGAAGGCGAAAGGTCCACAAAATACTTCACACGCTCCTTAACAACAACACGGCAAAGATGAATCGGATGTTGATGTTACTCTCTCGCGATGTTGGGGGCAAAAGAATCACTCTCAGAATCAGAGACACGCATTTTCATCATCATCGAGCCCTGCATCCTTCTCTGCTTCTCGCTCCAACGTTCTCGTCTTCGCTTTCTTCAACTTCGGGAAACAAAACCAATTCCAATCCGTTTAACGGAGGAAAAGAAGAACACATTCTTCGCGGCCTAGCAGCGGGGGCCATCGGCGTGGCGTTGTTCATGACGTCCGCGGAGTGCGAAAGAAGCAGCGATGAGAAGAAAGCTTTGGATGATGCCGATGATGATAACGAATGGTTTCTTTTAAAAAGAGCGAAAGAATTTGTATCTCAACTGACCGGAGGAGCAAACACTTTGGGAGGCGTTTCGCTCGTATCGGACGAATACAGGAGGGAGGTATTTTTCGCGTACGAGAATCGCTTGCGAGAACACTCGAACTTGGACAAAGTGTTCGCGTATTTCGCGTCCGGGAAAAACGCGAGAGGGGAAACGATGATGACGAAAGAAGATTTGATTCGATCGGCGATACCGGTGTACCAAAAGACGAACATCCGGTCGGGGAGTTTAGAAGGCGAAGTGGTCTCGGAAGAAGAGGTCGAAGGGAAAGACGTGACGGAAACGAACGTGTTGAAGTCGAAGAAAAATAGGAGTTTCGTCGGTGGAGAACGGATCGCGGCGTATTTCGATACCAACAACGACGGGATGATCAACTTTCCAGAGTTTGTGTTCTTCACGACGCTGATGAAACTTTCGGACGAACAGATTTTGAAGGAGTTTTTGAAAGCGGACGTGGATGGGAACGGGGCGTTGGACGCGCACGAGTTTGCGATGATGATGCGACGGATGCGAAGTAGTAGTAAGAACGCGAAGGCGGATTTTTTGATGAGCAGAACCGGGGTAAACATCGATCAAGGGAATTTAGACGTCATCGGGAACGGGATTTACAATCATTTTTTTCAAAAGAAGAAGAACAAATCCAAAATCGGAAGGTGGTTCGGTAGAGGCGGCAATACTAGCAATAGCGACGATAGCAACACTAGCAACGAGAGCAAATACGATTTGGGGAGGAAAATAACTCTTGGGGAGTTTCGCGCGTTTCTCAACGAAATCGGCGACACGCTCGTGGACATGGAATTTTCCCACTACGACGAAGAGAACAACGGGTGGATCTCCTCGAGAGATTTAGGCTACGCGCTCATCACTCGATCGAACGCCGCAAAAATTCACGATTACTTGGGAATTGCCCGAGCACTCTCCGACGAGGATAACTGCTGCTCTCGTGAACAGTTTCGAGACTTTATTCGCGTGTTGAGACGTTCGGATTCGTTCGAACGCAAAATAAAAGAGGAGAAGAACGGCGAAGTCACGCGAGAGCGCTTCATCGAACTCTTCCGCGAGTGCAACAAAGAAAACAAAGGGAAACGATTCGAGTATAAGAAACTTTTGGAAATGACGGACATTCTGTTTCGAATTTTCGACGCCGACAGCAACGGATCCATCTCCATCGACGAGCTGAACGAAGTCAGACGATTGGTCTCCCGATGACGAGGACGTAAACGAGGACGGTAAACTACTAGGACGAGATGATATCTCTACTCATTAAAAAGCGCTAAATTCTATTCACCCAACACCGCCCCAACAACTGGCGGCGCCTTTCTCTTCTCCTCCAACGAAACTTTCCTCCGATTCTTCCACACGCCACCGTACTTATAGTGCGGAAATTCCGCGGTGCCATCCGTAACTCCGCCGGAAACGCTTCGCCAACATCCTTCTACGCATATCATATTCCAACGCTTCCCGCTGTCGATTTGACATCGGATTAACATCGCTCTCGATTTGCCGCATTTATCGCACAACTTATTCCCTTCTTCGCTTTTCGTCGTCTGAATCATCGTTTGCTGCTGCTCTCCCTCCTTTTCCTCTCCTCCTCGCTGCTGTTGCTTCTCTCGCTTCCTCTTCGCGTTGCAACTCTTCGAACAGGTTGTGACTTCGTCCCAACATCGCTCCCATTTCTTCCTCCAAGTGAACGGGCGGTTGCACACCACGCAGACTTTTTCCGGCAGATTTTCTTTCTTCACACTCGCGGGCATTCTTTTTGTCACTTCTTCTCGCATCGTTTGTCTTCTTTGACTGGTATTCGCGGTCGCGCTGATGTCGTTCGACGACGGCGAGAGAGGAGGATGACGACGACTCCTCCTCTTCTGATTCCCGAGACTGCGAAAGAGAAAAGACTTCAAAGACGAAGACGTCGTGACTTTCACCGCGCGCATGCGTTTTGGGTGGTTAGGGTAGGGTCTCTCAAAGCAGCAGTCTGTCTCTCTCTCTCTCTCTCTTTCGAGCGGTCGTCCTCCCGGCGCTCAGAGAAGGCTTACACCGTTGGTGTTAAAAGCTTTTTATTCTCTGACGAATTTCCCCAAAAGAAAACGTTCTTTCTGATGACGACATCATCATCGTCTTCGGATTCCGACGACGACGAGTTTGAGAACGAAAAGAACGATCGCGATGTCACCGAAACCACCAAGGAAGGAGGGAACGAGAAAAACGATGTCGATTTCCTGGTCCGCGAAGCCATGCGAGAAGAGAAATTGAAATTGAAATCAAAACTGAAAGAAAAGAAGCGAACGACGGTACTTCCCAACGGCGAGGATGATGACGACGACAAAGGCGCTTTGAATGGCGCGAACGCGAAGGAAACGGAAGAAGAGGCGATGATTGAGACGATTAAATCGAAAGAAACGATCGAGGACGCGACTCGAGCGAGGAAACGAGCGCGAACGCTTCTTGGGAAAGCGGATGACTTTAACGAGGAGGAGGAGGAGGAAAAGGAGGAGAACTCTCGAGAAGAAGACGAGGAGGAGGAGGAAGAGGAGGAAGCGAAAATGGACCGGTTTGACATGTCCAAAGAAGAACAGGAAGGATATTTCGACCAAGAGACGGGAAATTACGTGGAATACAAGAAGGAGAAGAAACTGGCGGAGGACAGTTGGATCGACGAGACGACGAAAGAGGAGTACGAAAAGTTCAAGACGGTGAAACCGTCGTCGCAAAGGTTGATGGAGGCGGAGAAGGCGGCGGAGGAAGACGAGGAGATGAAATACGATCAGACCGAGGAGGGAGTGGCAAAATTGAAGAGACAGTTGGCGGAGTTGCTGGAAGGATCGACGGAGACGGCGCTGAGGGCGATTAAACGCGTCGGCGGCGGGAGCGGAGGACCGGGGAATACAAACAGTAAGAATAAGTACGTGTCGAAACAAAAATCAATGAAGAACGGGAAGACGAAGCAACAAGAAAAAGAAAGAGGAAAGAGTGTGAAATTAGAAGGCGAGAATAAGAAGATATTTGACGAAATCACGGCGATTGCGTCGAGATTAGTCGCGGCTGGAGAGTACGGCGCGTACACCATCGAGAAGCAAATGTTGGAAAAATCGGCGAATCTGGTCTTGAAGTTGGAGGCAAAAACGACATACGAAGACGCCGAAGACGACATGTTCGCAGATTCCGACGACGACGACGACGACGACGAAGGTGTGAGAAAGAGTGCGAAGAAAGGGTCCGCGGAAACAGAATCAGCAGCGGTAGCAGCAAGTGTTGTTGATCCGAAAACGTTTTCAATCAAAGAGCTTAAACGTTGTCTGGAATCCCACGGAAGAAGCATCGGCGCAGGTGGTGGCGAGAGAATTGATATTGAAAAGATGTGTTTGGAAGCGTTAAAATCGACAATTGCTCCCGATGGATTCGCGTACGATAAATCGACTGGTTTATACTACGGCGAAGCTTCAAAAATGCACTGGCACTGCAAAGCGAATGTGTACAAAACGGAAGATGGGAACTGGTGGAAATACAACGGCCAAATGTTCGAAGCGGCATCGGAACCGTGATTTTTAGTACGCGTAGTATCGATAGATGATAGTAGCATTCAAAACAGTAAACAACATCAGTAGAACTCATTTTAGCTCTCTTTCTACTTCAAAACATCGAACGATCGACCAACCTCTCGATACAACGCTCTCGTCTTCTCATCCGCTTCGCTCTCGCCTCCCTCTTCGATCTCGTACGCTTGCGCGTTCACGATAAATAACGTTCTATCTCTCACCCCGACGTAATTATACACCCTCTTATTCCCATGCGTCGTAATTAACCTATACTCGTACTCGTAAAACGTCGTCTTCGTATCCACCGACTCGCGTTCGCTTTGGCGTTCCATAAACGTTCCGCCCGGCACGGTCGTTTGCTTCTTTGATTCCGCCTCCACGAGCTTTGCTCCGATGTCCTCTAAACTGCCAAACTCTTTGAGAGAGTCGATCCGTACCGGGGTCACCGTGACCCCTATCGATGCGTATTTCACGGACGGGTTTTTGAACAGCGCCGTCGCGCCCGCTTTCTTCTCTAACACCCACTCGGTAGGGTAGGAGAGGTGGAAGTTGTTCGTTTCGTCCACGTATTCCGTTAAAGTCATCTCGTCCGCGAACGCTCTTCTTCTTCCGTTCCAAATCATTCCGAGGAACAAAAACTCCGATAAAAGCACGTGTTCCCGTCGAGACGTCGTCGTTTTACTCGCACTCATCGCAGTCGCAGTCGTGCGCGTCTTTTGTCCTCCTCGTCGCATGGTTTTCGCCGTCGTTTTCCTCTCGTCGTCGTCTGCATCGTTGCCACGTGCACTCGAAGATGTTCTCGTGGACAAAGAGGCACACAAAGAGGACGACGACGACGCGCGTCGTCCGCTCTTCGCTC
>Ga0209305_1000401_pt1 | contig 32225 bp, 19 predicted proteins | sample COGITO_mtgs_1103_FD_184792 | JGI IMG/M metagenome (GOLD analysis project Ga0209305, IMG submission 184792) | Pelagic marine microbial communities from North Sea - COGITO_mtgs_110321 (SPAdes) (version 2) | ecosystem: Environmental > Aquatic > Marine > Epipelagic ...
CTCGCATCATGGCCGGCGTCGATCTCGCGATGGAAGGTATTCCCAGGTACGTGAAAGATCTCTTCTTCTTTTTTTTCTGTCTTTTGAAGTCGACGCATTCGAAATTTCAAATCAACAACAACATGCGTTTTTCGACCAAGATTCGACGATGCTTCAATGTGCGGAATGTCTCTTCTCTCTGCATGCCTACGCGCTAAACGTGCACACGCTTCTCCGTTGTCTTCTTTATTCAAAAACAAATTCCTAAAACGTGCGCACGAAAACGTTACGAAAACAACAGAGGATCTGGAATATTCAAAACCGCCGCGATCTACGTTTTACGGAAAGAGAAAAGGTTGCTCACCACCGGACAGATTACCAGGTAACGTTATTCGTAGTCGCTCGCTCGTGTGGTTTGAACCGGATTTGAAAGGGCAAAATCTGGGCACTTAATTGTCTGTCCTCTCATTTTTTTTTTCACTTGTGCCTTGCCTCTTTTTGAAACGATGCGCGAAACGCGTTGTCTTGGGATGCCGCGATGATGATGATGTTTTTAATGTCCTTATTCGTCTTGTTTTTCTTCCTCTTGTTCTGTGTCTTTCTTGATGGCGTTTTTATTCACTGACGCGTGGTTGCGTCGATTTTTTTGTATAGGTACGCGCTCGAGAACGACCTTCTCGGGAACCTTCCCGGGAAGACGCCGGAAGCGACCATGGCGTCGGCGTGTTACACGGACTTGAAGAAGAAGGACGTGAATAAGAGGGTGTTTGCGAGACCGTCGGAAGGGCACTTTGGTTTGAGAGAGTGGGCGAACGATCCGGAGTTGACGCACTTGTTGCAACCGAAGTTGCACAGGTTGGCGGAGACGTTTGAGGAGGAGCAGAAACCGAAGGTGGAGAAGCCTTGGAAGCAACCGGCACCGATGGCAAAGCGTAAAAATAATACCGCCGCTAAGAAGTTCGTAGATGGGAAGCCGCGCAGGGATAGACACGGGTTCGTGCACGCGATCATAGAGCCGAGCAGAGGTGAGTACGGGCCGCCGAAGATGCAGATGCCGCCGCCGCAACAGCAGTACGGATCGCTTTCGACGCACGATACGATGGATTTAGATGCGTTGGTAGATGCTGCGGCGAACCAAGAAGACGAGGACGACTACAGGAACAACGATAACGATGAAAACGACGACCAAGACGGCAACGGCGCGTATAATGGAGGAAATGATGATCACGAGGAAGAGGACGCCAACACGAAGGACCAAAGCGGTGTAACCGCCGGTGTTGATAAATCGTTCGATAACGATCCGAACGCCGAGGAAGCGAGTCCCAGCAAAACTAACATCATTAGGAACAACAGCAACGACGACGACGACGACGACAGCAAATCGGAAGGAGAAAGAGAAGATATCGCCGCCGAGAGCGAGGAGGAAAATAAAGGAGAAGAAGAAGAAAATGCGCCTCTGGTTTTAATCAACCCGGACCCGAACCTTTCAAACGACGAGTACGAAGCGCACCTCGCGAGTCTCGTTCAACAGCAACAAGAGAAAGAGTTGCGCGTGGCAAAACGAAAAGAGAGAGAAAAAGAACGAGCTAGGACGCAGGAGTTGGTCAAAGCCGGATTGATTCCGGCGCCGCTGTCGGCAAAGAAAAAGTCCAGTTACGTCCCAGTTGCATATAAAAAAGACGGTCGTGGGCGTCCGCGAAAGCATTTCGACGGGATACCGCCGGCACCAATATTGTCTGTCTCGGCCAACGAAGCGGAAGAGGCACCGCTTACGAACAACAAAAAGGCGCGGTTTACGAGTACTGCTGTTTTGCATCAGCAGCAACAGCAACAACAGCAACAACAATTGCAGCTTCAACAACGACAGCGACAACAACAACAGAAAGACGGTTTTGAGCAGATTCAAGAGCACCATCAACCTCGCGCTGGGCACGATTCGTTCGTAGTTGACACGCAAGGTGTCGACGGTATATCGCACGAAGAAATCGCTAACGAAAGTATCGTTGCGAAAGCTACGCGAGCGGGCATGAAGAATTGGAACTCAAAGGTGAACAAGTTCTACTCCACTGCGTTTTTCACGGAGATCATCGATCCAAAACTTCCAACGAGTATTCCGGCTTTTGCGTTCAAAATGTCCCAGAACGATGCGGAACGCGAGAAAATTTTGACGCAAAACGCAATGCGACGCGTCTTCAACGAATTCGCCGAAGGTTGCGATCCTGTCAAGCAATCTTTGAACGAACTTTCCGCGTCGCTCGAACGTTTACGCGCTCAACAAGGTAACCATGAAAACGTCATGTATTCCGCTTTGATATACGCCGTTGCGTGCTATCGTTCGGATTATCCAGAAGAGGCCACTTTGGCGCTTTCGAAAGCTTGGGACGTCTACTATTCTCTCAAAGGCGGCAACGAAACGAATGCGCAAAACGCCGCGTTCATGGATAAAATCCGAAAGGACTACGAGAAAATCGTAAGCGAAGCGTTGGATGCATAATATTCAACATAATCAACGATATGATACTACGATAAGATACGATAAGATATTTTTGTACTACTATATGTACCCGAGAGAAGTACATATGTGCCCATATATAACATCGACGTGGATATATAATAGTTCTTCTATAGAAGTTTGTTAATGCGCGATTTGATATTACATAAAAAACATACACTACTACGTACCATGGTACCTGGTACTTAGGTACCTACCTACCTATTCATGCTCCCTTCCTAATGCTAACACTACTCATACGAACCCGTCTTTCTTTTGGAAGCTGCGACAGCATCGGCAACTTTAGCGATATCTGCGTGAAGTTTCACGTCGTGCGCTCGAACTGCGTTTGCGCCATTCATCAGAGCAACAATCGCCGCCGCCGCCGAAGCTACGTCGCGCGCATCTTTCGGAACGTCTTTCCTTTTTTCATCAACGAGCATATTTCCTACGAATCGTTTTCGCGACATACCGACGAGCATTGGCGCTTTCGCTAGGCCGCCACATTCGTTCTTCGCAAGCGACGCGCGAACGTCCTTTAAATCCGATAACAATTCCACGCACTGTTCCTCCGACTTTGCAAACCCGAATCCGGGATCGATCCAACATCGCCACGCCGAAATACCCGATGGCAAAACTTTGCGCAAATACTGCGACGCGATTTCATCTCCAACCGTTTTTGCCACCGAACCAACCGGGTAGGATGCATTCTTACTCATGACTTGTGGGTTTCCTCGTTGATGCGATAGAACATATCCTAGTGGCACTTTTGTATTCGCCACGGCGGAAAGCATCCCTTCGTCCCAATCGCCTCCGGAAACGTCGTTTATGATATCCACCCCGATCGCATCCGCAACTTTTACCACTTCCCCGTAAAACGTATCCACCGAAACGGCAATATTTCTCGGATCGTTCTTAAACCGTTCGCATATTGCCTCTAAAACCGGTGCCACTCTCGCGATTTCATCCGCCGCCGACACTCTAGACGCGCCAGGTCTCGTCGACTGTCCTCCCACGTCGATAATCCTCGACCCTTCATCAGCCAACTGCTCCGCGCGTCTCAACGCCGTACTCACGCTCGTGTTAAACACGCCTCCGTCGGAAAACGAATCCGGAGTGACGTTCAAAACTCCCATAACTTTCGCTCGTCCTTCGTATGGTTCCAATCGCATGTTCCTCTTAAATGGCGCTACTCTTTGGAGCAAAATGTCATCCTCGTTTGCTTCTTCAAAATTCTTCGTCGGCGTCTGCATTATCCGTCTCTCCTCCTCCTTCCAAAGTCTCGCCATGGCCGTCATTTGGTTTGCCATCGTGATCGACACGTCTCCGCTCTTATCAAAACTCATCTTTTCCGTCAAATCCGCAATCGGTGCTAACACGAACGCGCGCTCTTTGATCCTCCCGTGCGGCACTTCTAACCAAAACTTCTTTTCGTACGACGACAAAGACGAGGAAGACGAGGAAGGAAAAGGAGGAGGATCGTACCTCACCATCGGTTCTTTTTCGCTGAACAAAATGTCTAAATCAATCACCCGCGGTCCTTTATCCGTGTTGTATACGTCTCTGCCCATTTCTCGTTCGATGTCTTTCATTTTCCCTAGACATTCTAAAACCGACCACTCTCTCGGGTGCCTCAACACGCACGCCGAGTTTAGAAATTTCGGCTGGTTTTCAATCAAAGTGTCCACAGGTTTCGTCTCGTACACGCTCGCGAGCTTTTTAATCTCGAACCCTCGCTCTTGGAGAAGACGCAAGGCGACGTGGAAGTGCTGAAATCGAGAGGAAGAGTCTGCATCTTCGCCTTCACGTACGTCGAGGTTCGACCCGATGGCGACGCACACGTCTGCAAATTTCCCCGAAGTCGAGGAGGAAGACGATTCAGACGACGACGAAGAGAAGAGACGCACGCGAAGAGAGCTCGAGAAGTACTTCAGAGTCACCGCACGGTGAGCTCTGCGCATGTTCTTGGACTCGATGCGTATAAATATATCGCCGCCGCCGCGAATAAAAAGTGAGGAAGAGTTTGTTACATTTATCCAAAAAGTCTCGAGTGCCCACTCCGCGGTGCGTCTATACAAACGTTTACTATTACTATCGCTACACATATCTATTCTACCTCAACTACGCCGGCATGTACGCGCTACAGTACAAATCTCTTTTTCTTACGACTACTTCGGCTTGAACCCTCTCGGCGGCGTCGGATCTTTATCCCTCGGAAACGTCCCGAAACAAAACCTCTTCTCGTACCCGTACGTAGATTCGTGCACGGTCACCGTCGGTTGCGTCCGGCACTTGCTCTTGCAGTGCGAAAACGCGTCCGAAAAATACCCAGTCTGCGGCTGCATGCGTCCAATCGGTTCTCGCGTTCGATCGGTTTCCGCGGTGGAGACTTTCGCGTTTTGGCAACACGACACGCACGACTCGTACGTTCCGCAGCACTTCTCGGTTTCGCCGCCTTTGGCGAGGTCGCACGCGGAACACCCGTAGCGTTTCTCGATCGCTTTCTCCGGTGGGCAACACCCGGTTGGAGGGAACACGTCGAACCAGTCGCACGTGTACCCGTTGTCGTCGGTGATGTGATGTAAGCCTTGCTTGGTATTTACGCACTGACGCTTCTCCTCATCCAACGGTCGAATCGCAACTGCGGACAAACACCAAAGCGAAGACGAGGAAAGAAGGAGCGTCGTCATCATCACGGTCAACATCACCCCTCCTCTCCTTTGTCTCGTCACCCTTACAGTCCTCGTCCTCGTCCTCGTCCAATCCGCTTTTCCAACACCACGGCGGAATCCCATCGCAAACACCTCTTTCTCTCTCTCTCGTGTTCTCGCGTAACGTTTGACAGAAGACAGAAGAGAGAGAGAGAGATAAAGTTGTTCTCGTTTCGTTGAGAAAGAGAGAGGAACGAATGAACGAAGGAAACGAGAGAAACGTGCAGAACGAGGACAAAGACCACCGCACAGAAGAGCGCGCTTTCTCGTTCTCTCGAAATCTGAGGCATTAGACCTTTTTCCCCGGGAAAAGTCTCCACTTTCATCAGAGCAGATAAAACCTTTCCGGCGGCGCGGCTGGTTCGTTTTAGAAGAAGAAGTTAAAGAAGAAAACAAAGCGCGCACTTTTACGAGGCAGTTGTGCTCGAGAAATTCACGAACGACGAGTGGTACGTTTCAGAGAGAGAAAGAGATGGAGGAGGAAGCGCTGACGGAGAAAATGTCGGAAGCGAGTGTGCAGGAACCAACAATGCACCCGTCGGGTTTATCCTTGGACGAACGAGTGAACCTTTGCCTGTCCATCGGCGAAGAGTGCATCCAACCGGACGAGTTGAGACGTTTGCTGGAGAAAAAACCAAACCCGTGCGCGTACGATGGGTTTGAACCGTCCGGGCGAATGCACATCGCGCAAGGGGTGATGAAATGCTTGAACGTGAACAAATTGACCAAATCGGGGGTAACGTTTAAGTTTTGGATCGCGGATTGGTTCGCGCAAATGAACAACAAAATGGGCGGGGACATTAAGAAGATACAAAAGGTTGGGTTGTACATGGTGGAGGTGTGGAAAGCGGTTGGGATGGATTTGAGTAAAGTGGAGTTTATTTGGTCGAGCGAGGAGATTAATAGCCGAGCGCACGAGTATTGGCCGTTGGTGTTGGACATCGCGAGGAAGAATTCGTTGGGGAGGATTATTCGGTGCTCGCAGATCATGGGACGGTCAGAGAGCGACGATTTAGCGGCGAGTCAGATATTTTATCCGGTAATGCAATGCGCGGACATATTTTTCTTAGGCGCGGATATTTGCCAGCTCGGGATGGACCAGAGGAAAGTGAACATGTTGGCGAGGGAGTATTGCGACGATATCAAGAGGAAGAATAAACCGATCATATTGAGTCACAAGATGTTAGCTGGTTTGAAGGAAGGACAGGAGAAGATGAGTAAAAGCGATCCGAACTCGGCGATATTTATGGAAGACAGCGAAAAAGACGTGCAATCGAAGATTAAGAAAGCGTATTGCCCTCCAGGCGTGGTCGAGAAGAATCCGTGTTTGGAGTACATCAAGTACGTGATTTTTCCGTGGTGCGAGGAGTTTAAGTTGTACCGTAAAAGCGACGAAGAGCCGGAGACGGGAAAATTGGAGGTATACGAGTCGTACGAACGGTTTGAGAAGGAGTACGTGGAGGAGAAGATTCACCCCGGGGATTTGAAACCGAGTTTATCGAAACATTTGAACGCGATTTTACAACCGGTCAGAGATCACTTCGAGAACGACGAAAACGCGAAGAACTTATTGAAAACTATCAAGGCGTACAAAGTGACGAAGTAAAAGAGTTCTTCGAGGAGGGAGAGAGAGAAGGAAAAGAAGGAAAGAGAGACGTGCGCAGATCATGTGGGTATTAAAACTTTGAAAATAAAGTGCAGAATTTATTTAATTTTCTTCTTATACATTACATTGGTACAAGCGTCGCATAATATAATTAAAACTTACTGGCAATCGCGCTCGCGACACCTAACGACACGCCTACGGCTAAACCTACGCTCAGCGGCACCGAGCCGGTGATTTCATTCATAACGAAAACAAGCGCTCGAAGAGCTTTCCCTTGGGCCGAATCTTCGAGCGCCAACTCGACTTTACGAAAATCGCCGGTTTTCGGCTTCAACGACCCTGGTTTGAACACTCGAGCTTCGCAGTTTTCAAACTGCTCGCCAGTCAAGGAGAAGCAGACCCCCCAGTGCGCGACTAAGGCGATGACGTCTTCGTCTCGGTCGTTTATCCAATCTATCAAGTCGTCCATTCTTTGCTCGAAGACGTCCACGGGTTCTAAGGAAACTTCGCCGAACGTTTTCTTTTCGTTTTCAGCGCCAACGTACCACCAAGGTTCAGATTCAGACTCAATGTGCGAGAAATCAAAGTCCGCGTGCGTTTGTTCGAGTTCTTTTCTCGTCTTCCCGTGGTCGGAGGCGTGAAAGACTCTTTCGCGCGCGAAAACGCACACCGCTCTCGGCGTCGTTTGGTCGTGTTCGAAGACGTACTTCGCCGTCGCGATGGCGCGAGATAACGGCGACGCGACGATCAATTCAGGTTTTGGTTCCAGTTTTTCCACGAACACTTGCGCTAACTGCGCGCCCGCGATGCCGGCTTTCGACAGTTTCGTGTCGTATAAAAGAGGATCTTTGAACTTTTCATCCGCCCAATGATTTGAGGCGAGATATTCATTCATTTCCGTTTTCCCGTGTCGCACCAGGATGACTGTTTTTTCGTTCGTTTTACTACTCTTTCTTCTATCAGCATCCATACCGCTCGTCGCGCGCACCAACGTCGTCGCGCTGCTCATTTTTCTCCCGATTATTCTTCGCTGTTTTCTTCTCAACGTGAACAACACCTTCGAAGACGATGATGAGAATGATGTCGGTGTTGGTGTTGACGTCGCCATTCAACAAAAGAAAAGTCTCGAACAAACACCGCCGGTTATGGGTCCCAGCGGCAGAGGTATAAACAGAGCGCACAAAAAAAACGTCCACAAAGTCACGCAGTTTCTCTCTTTCTCTTTCTCTTTCTCTCGGCGGCGTAAACGACGGAGAGGAAGGCGCAGACCGTGCGACGAATATTCCTTTGAAATGGAGAGATTTTGGTTTTTCCCCTTGCAAGGGAAAAAAACGGCTTCTCGTTCGAATGTCACATGTGCTCTCACTTTTTCTCAACGCGCCAGACTGCGCAAAAAGACGATGTCGAGCGAAGAGGTGGTCGAGGAAAACAACGCGTTGTGGAGGTTGTTTCGAAACGCCGGAGAGTTTTCGGGAGGCGTGTGTCGCGATGTCGTGGAGAAACACGTGCTTCCGAGATTGAATTCGAACGATGTGAAATTCTTGTACGGAGTGAATACGGAGACGAGAAAGTTGATTAAGAGATCGTCTCGCAAGGGTGATTTGAAAAAGAAGTTTTGGATTGAAGAGATGTCGTCGATATCGACTTTGGAAGTTGCGTGGGAGCTTATCCGTGGAGTATGTTTAGAAAGGACGACGAAACATATTTCTGCTGGGAAGTTACTAAAACGAATAAACTAGAGTTACTCAAGTGGGCGCGAGAGGAGAAAGAGTGTGAGTGGGATTATAAGACGATTAATACGGCCGCATATCAAGGTAATCTGGAAATGGTACAGTATTGCGTTGCAAATCAGTGTCCTATGGATGGGAGGGCGTGTGCATACGCTGCCGAAAGCGGTCATCTCGAGGTACTCAAATACTTACACGAAGAAGTCAAAGCGCCTTGGGGTTGGAGAACTGCCTTTTTTGCGGCTAAAAATGGTCATCTCCACATACTCGAATATCTTTTTGAGCGTAAATATGATAAATATAGCGAAGCTGCGTGTGTATGGGCAGCACAGTCCGGCCACTTAGACTGTTTGAAGTACTTGCACGAAACCGCCAAAGCGCCTTGGAACTCTTTGGCCGTACGAGAAGCACATCGGAACAACCACTCCGAATGTTTACAATACCTCCTCGACAACGACTGTCCTCTCCCAACCGGTTGGTCTTACGAAGGAGGAACTTTACGCACGTCCTAAACACGTGCTCGGATACACAAAGAGAGAGAGAGAGAGAGAGAGATAACGAGAGAGAGAGAAATACTACTACCCAAAAAACAAGAAAGAAGTTGTGAGAAGAGAGACACACCCTCCAAGAATTATTCATTTACGAAAACGTTTGAAAAAAAGCAAAACAGACCTCCTCTCAAACGCACGAGAGTCACTTGTTTTCTCGACTCGAGATGAAAGATATTCTCTCTCGTGGTCTCGTTTAACCGACAGCGAAAGAGTCCTTACTCGTTCTTGAATATCTCCATTAGTATTCGCACAGACAACCTCTACTTAATCAACAATAAAAATGTTCGCTCAGCAGCAAACGCAACAACTCGTCGGTTCGGCGCGCACGGCTCGCGTCGTTTCGTCCAGGTACGTTTTTCACATCGACGAACGCAAAGACGAAGAAAGAGAGATCTCATTCGTTCTTTGAATTCTTTCTTTTTCCAATTTTAAACGCGCGGCGGGGGGCCGTCGACGTAGACTTTGGATCTCATTTCTCGCGCGTTTCTGGGTCAACGAAATGATATCAAAAAGTAGCATTTACAGCAAAAAGGAAAACGAAAAGGGAGAACGAGAACGCGTCACCTCTCTCGTCTCGTTCGAAAAAGGAGAGAGAGAGAGAACGAGACGTTTATTCCTCGTTCAACGCGTGCCAATTCTTGTTGGAGGAGACTAATCTTTTTTCTTTTTTTCTCCCCAACTGCCTCTCTGGGATGGACAAAATTTTCGTTTCTTTCTCACAAAATACTCACAAAATATCACTCTCTCTTTCGAACGCAACAATATAACACAGAAGACGAACCACCACGGTCGTCTCCGCCAAGAAGACCACTACCACGACGAAAGTGGAAAAAGAACCGCTCGTCGTCCCGGACGTGGCAGAAAGACCGATGAAAATCGTCTTCGTCTCGACCGAGTGCGCGCCGTACTCGAAAACCGGCGGCTTGGGCGACGTCGTCGGCTCGTTACCGATTGAATTGGCCAAGAGAGGCCACAAGGTGATGTCCATCTCGCCGAGATACGATCAGTACGAAGGCGCGTGGGATACCTCGGTGTCTACCACGGCTTTGGGGGAAACGGTTGGTTTCTTCCACGAGAAGAAGAAGGGCGTCGATCGCGTCTTTGTCGATCACCCGTTGTTTTTGGCCAAGGTTTGGGGCAAGACTGGCGACAAGTTGTACGGGAAAGCCTCTGGTGCGGACTACGCGGACAACGCGAAGAGATTCGCTTTGTTTGCCAAGGCTGTTTTGGACGCGCCGACGATGTTGCCGCTTGAATACGGCGAGGACGTCGTTTTTGTCTGCAACGACTGGCACTCCTCGTTGGTGCCGGTGTTGTTGAAGCACGAGTGCAAGCCGAACGGCAAGTTCGTCGACGCCAAGAGCATCATGTGCGTCCACAACATCGCGTTTCAAGGAAGATTCTGGCCGCAACCGTTGGAAGAGTTGGGCATTCCAGCCTCCGCGGCGGATGACTTCTTCTTCGAAGACGGCAACGCGAAGATTTACGACGAGACGAACCCGATGAAACCGGGAGAGAAGGACGAAGCGCCGACTGGCCAAATCTACCGCAAGATGAACTGGTTGCAAGCCGGTTTCAAGAACGCGGATAAGTGCGTCACGGTTTCCGTCAACTACGCCAAGGAGTTGGTCTCCGGCCCGGCCAAGGGTGTCGAGTTGAACAAGGTTTTGAGCGCCATCGGTATCGAAGGCATCGTCAACGGCATGGACCCGACGGAGTGGAACCCGGCCAAGGATAAGTTCTTGGACTTCCCGTACGACAAAACGACCGTCATTGAAGGTAAAGCCTGCGCCAAGCAAGCGTTGCAAGCCGAAGTTGGTTTACCGATCGACCCGGAAGCTCCGTTGTTTGGTTACATCGGTCGTTTGGAAGAACAAAAAGGTTGCGACATCATGTTCGAAGCCATCCCGAAGTTGATCGAACAAGTCCCGAACGCGCAAGTCGTCGTTTTGGGTACCGGTAAGAAGTCCATGGAAAAGACGCTCGAACAGTTGGGTGAAACTTTACCGGCGACGAACTTTGCCGGCGTCTGCAAATTCTCCGCGCCGACCGCGCACTTTATCAACGCCGGCGCCGACTTCTTGATGGTGCCGTCCAGATTTGAACCGTGCGGTTTGATCCAGCTCCACGCCATGTCCTACGGTACGGTTCCGATCGTCTCCACCACCGGTGGTTTGGTCGACACCGTCAAGGAAGGCGTCACTGGCTACCACATGGGCGCCATGGATGCCGACAACTTGATGCCGGAAGACGTCGAAGCGATGGTTGAGACGTGCGTTGCCGCCGCCGCGGACTTTGGCACTCCAGCCTACGAAAAGATGGTCAAGACGTGCATCAAGCAAGACTTGACCTGGAAGGAACCGGCGAAGAAGTGGGAAGCCTTGTTAGAAGAACTCGCGTTTGGCACGGAAGAATCCGCCAAAAAGGCTGAAGTTGTCGAGCCGGAGAAGCTCGCGACGGGCATCGCCGCCGTCACGGCGTAAACTACTTCTTGTTTTTTACGCTCCAACTACTAAATTTTACTTTTTACATTTTGAAAAAAGAGCGCTTAACAATAATAATAAGATAGCCAACATGTTGTATTACTTGAATCAACGCTTTATACTACTATACTAATACTAAATGACAAATTTGTACACGCGGTACCTCGAGTTTGGGTCGTCATCGCAAAAACAATAATAATATAAATACGGATTACTCTGAATAAATATACTACTAATATTATTACAACGCTTCTCGCTCTTTCATGCGTTCTTCTAAGAGCAAACCTGGTTTCATCTTGACGTCCGCGTACGGCTCCTCTTGCTCCACGTCCAAATACCCGTGCGTACGTAATACCAACACTTGGTAAAACATCTTCGCCGCGTCCGCTCTCGTTTTGCCTCTGACTTGTTCTTCTAAGCTGAGCTCGTTCGAGTCGGTTTTATCAAACTGCGCGCTCAAATGGTCGAGCATTTTCTTCGATCCAACCGACCAATCCATGGCTTTATCGCCACTTTCTTCCGCTTTATCGTAATTATCGTCGCCGTCTAAGCTGAATCCTTTTCTAGGCGTATCCATGTTGTCGTTGTTATTGTTGTTGAAGTCGTCATCGTCGTCAAAGCCATCCGCGCCTCCTCCTCCTCCTCCAAAGTCGTCGTCGTCGTCGTTTTCTACGTTTCCACCGAACAAATCCTTCTTCAAGCCATCCTTCGTCGCGTTTGGCGTCGTCGGTTGACTTTCAAAGTTCACCCAGCACGATTGCGCGTTTCTGGCGTAAATAGCCGCTAACTTCGGATGCACTTCGCCCGGTAAACACCTCTCCTCCGCCGCGCAAGCTCGAGGAATTTGAACCGGTGGACCTCTGTTCGCTCCACGGGCGCACACGATATCGCTCGTATCTTGCAACTGGTGACGAATTTGATCGTTCGTCAACGACGTGATTCGATCAAAGACGATGACTCTTTCCACTCTTCGTCTTTTCGCGTTTGGGCCGGCGCGAGACTTTTGCGCCGTTTTCCCAAACACAAACTCTTTGGCTTGTTGTGGATCGTTTTCTGAACCGGGCGTTTGGTACGGATTCGCACCAAACAACACGACCCTCTTCTCTTGTTGTTGTTGTTCTTGTCCTTTCTCTTGCTCTAGCCTTTGCGCGTTCACGTTGACGTCGCCTAAAATAGCCCCTTCCAACTCTTTCCTCGCGTCCTCGTCCAACGGCAACGGCTGCGCGTCCTCCATATCGTCGTCATCATCATCATTACCACCACCCGCGTTGTATCCCATCCCAAACTCTTCGTCCATATCCGCAGCATTTCCTTGCAACGCTGCTCTCGCGTCTGGATTCGTCCTCATCCCGTCCCCGTCCTCGTTGTTATACACCGCGTCGTACAAATCCGCGCCTTCCTCGCCCTCCGCCACCGCCAATTCTCTCTCTTCCGCCGCTCTTTGAAACTCCGTCTCGAACTCGTCCTCTTCGAACTCGTCCATTAACGTGATCGACTGTCTGTCCACTCTGAGTGCTAACCTCACGTGCTCCCCGTCCTCGCCTAAATCTTCCATCATGACTCCGTACTTGGCGTTCGGGTCGTAATACATCTCCAAATCGTCGTAATTCTCCGGCAACGTGATCGTCCTCTCCTCCGCGATCGCGGATTCCGGGTCTAAATCCACCTGTCCTTGAGAATCTCTTCGAAACACCTGTTTCGCTTTCGCCAGCGCTTCCGAGCAGTCGTGGAAGAGATAGTTCATTTTCCTGTCGTACACTTTCACCACGCCGAGCATGAGTTGTCCGCTCGTTCTCAACGCGATTGGGGCGTCCGGGTTTATGATCGTTTGCACGGCTTGGATGATGTCTTGCTTGGTGATGGTGTCTTTGTTCAGCTTTCGGTCCATGTGCGCGGCGAGCCAGATTGTCCCCAGAGGGCCTCGTTTGGAGAGGATTTCCGCGGAGTAGAACATTATGGTTTCTCTTCTTCGTCGTAATCCAATTCAAACGATTCTCAGGCGAGAGGAGTTCAAATTCAAACTACTCTCGAATGGAATTAAATCACAAGACTATTATGTTTTCTTTACTATCGGTGTTGTTTATATAAATATAAACACACGACGAATAAATAAATAAATAAATAAAGTTTTGTCGTCTCTCTTTTTTGTGTCGTCTGTTCGTCAAAATCGTCACACGACTACTCGAGAGAGATGATGAAAGCGCGACTGAAAGAGGAAGACGTGTGACGAGAATTTGAAGAGATTTTTCCTTTAAAATTGAAGCAAAAAATTTGTAAACCCTAAACACTCTTTGAGCAAAAATCCAAGGTCTCGTGGTAGATTCAAACGACGTCCCGATTGTTGATTGCGAACTTAATGAAACTGCAAAGGAGTGTGTGAAGAACACGTACCAGAACCCAAATTATAGAAATCCTTCTTCTCAAAAGACTAAAACTGCTGCTATAAAATCGAGAGGAAATCTTCTATCTCGAGGAGAACACTCGTATGTCGCGCGGCGACAACAATCGCGAATGGCTCCAGAGAATACATATTCGTATATATTCTTAATAATACTATCACATTATTTAAAACATCAATACCGTTTGTTCGAATCCATCTTATCGATGATAACACCAACCCCGTCCGTTTCTCGAAACTCTATTCTATCGTCGCAGAGCGCGGCGACGACTTCGGGGAACACCTCGTGTTCTTCCTTTAACACGCGGCGAGCGACCTCCTCCGCGGTCCAACTCGGATCGATCCGTATGATTCTCTGGGCGACGATTTTACCTTCGTCGAAGTTTTCGTTGACGAAATGAACGGTTGGACCGGTAAAGCGTGCTCCAGAATTGACCACGGCTTCGTGGACTTTCGCGCCGTGCATGCCGCGACCGCCAAACGCCGGTAAGAGCGCCGGGTGGATGTTTAACATCTTATTCTCGAACGTTCGGCACAGTTCCGGCGGGATCAGTCTTAAATACCCGGCTAATAAGACCACGTCGATTTTATATTCGTTTTTGAGAAACTCGTTCAATTCGGACGGGGATATTCGTTCCGACTCCTCTAAATCCTTCCCGCCCGGGTAGAGCAACACCGGCACGTCTCTGTCCATCGCCCACTCGACGCCGCCTGCATTATACGAAGAGGTCACGACGAGGGATATTTGTCCGTGAATTTCCCCGGTTTCGCACGCGGCGTGAACTGCTCGCATGTTCGACCCTCCGCCGGAGATGAACACGGCGATGTTTTTCTTCGGTTTCTTTTCGTTTCGTTGGTGTTGTTGCTTCGTCTTCGTCGCATCTTCATCTTCATCTAAATCATCATCGTTTCCCGATGTCCGTTGCGCAGCACAAACGCGGAGAAACAAAACTCTTCTTTGACGACGAGAAGAAGAAGAAGAAGGACGACTTTGACGACTTGTGCGTCGAGAATAACGACCACCACCCACTCCCTGATGATTTTGGAGGAAGCACGACGCGCACGAGGAGAAAGAGGAGAAAGACATTTTTGCGCGCTGATTTTGAATTTATTATGGCGGTGCACTCGTTGGTAAAAATGTCAAAAACTGCTACTGAACGCGCTTTTGCGTCGCTTCTCGAACGCAGCAAAGTGATGATGATAAATGATTTTGAACGTATGGCGCGTTGCATTTGTGTGTTACTAATGTCAAGAACTGCTACTGAACTCGCTACTCGTGTCGCTGCTCGAATTTTCGCCGCTCTCGTCGGCGAAACTCGCGTGGTGGTTTCGCCGAAAGTTGGTATTCTTGTGCAACGGCGGGAGCGAGGAGGAGGAGGAGGATTCTTTTTCTTCTTCTTCTTCCTCTCTGTTCTCTTGGCCGATGATGAGCGTGTTGTTCTCGGCGACGGCGGTCCCCGCGACGAGCGGCGTGGCGGCGGCGGACCACCCGTTTTCGCCTCCTTTTCGCTTCTCTTTCCTCTTACTTTTCTTGCCTCCGTTTTCTATTCGCAACTTTTCCTCGATTTTTAACAAATCGTCCGGAGATATCGTCCGTCTGACGTCCTCGCTAATTTTGTTCGTGTATTCCGTGTCGTCTTCGGCGAAGATTTCCGGCCACAGCGCTCTTCTTTTGACGCTTTTGATTTGCTCGCGAGTCAACACCCGTTTCAGTTCGCCGGTGACTTTGCCGCCGAGGCCGCCGTTGCCGGACGACGATACTGTTTTCGTCGTCCTCGTCCGTCCCACCGACAAATCCGTGGACGTCGAAGCGACCAACTCTTGTTGCTGTCGTTTTCGCATCTCCCGCTCTTCTTCTTCTTCTTTGCCTTCTTCTTCTTCTTCTTCCGTCTTTTGCGCAAAACCAACGAATCCAGTGCAAAGAATAAAACACCCTCTTCGAACGAAGTAAATGTTCGCGAAGCGACTCGGAATGCGCACCATCGCGCGCTCACCGCTCGGTTTCGTCACCTGTGATATACACACGCGCGCGCGCGTAAAAGAGAGCGTCAGAGAGCGTCATTCGCGACAGTCAGAGAGAGATAAACGATGTCTCGAAAGGTTGTTACACACCGGGGAAAAACAAGATACAAATATACACCCGTCGTACCTCAATCACGTTCCCGCCTTTCACGTCTTCGACTCGGCACACCACGTCGCCTTCCTTTTCGTGAATCTCCACGTCCAAGTCGTGGACGTGCGCGCGGACGTGTTTCCGTCTCGCGCTCATTTATTTATATCTACACAGAGAGAGAGAAAACAAGCGCACATCGAGGTGGTTTCCACGCGTGTTTTTCTGTCCAAATTGGCTCGACATTCGACACATTTTACGGAACAAACTTACACACTCTCGAGCGACGTTTGATCGTTTCAGATACACACACGTAACACACAAAAGATGAATCCAGTGGAACGATCGGGCGAATCTGGCATTTTCTTCGACACGCAAGAGCCGCAGTTTTTAAACCTAAAGTGCGTCGTCGTCGGCGACGGCGCGGTCGGGAAAACCTCCATGCTGCTCTGTTACACGACGAACACGTTCCCGACCGATCACATGCCGACGATTTTCGATAACTACAGCAAGAACGTGACCATGCGAGATGGGCGCGTGGTGAATTTAGGGTTGTGGGATACGGCAGGGCAAGACGAGTACGCGGACTTTCGACCGCTGAGTTATTCCGCGGCGGATTGTTTTATCGTCGCGTTTTCCTTGTGCGATCGGGAGAGTTTTCGGAACGTGGAGCAAAAGTGGTTGAACGAGTTGCGGTCGAAAGCGCCGAAGACGCCGATTGTTTTAGTGGGGACAAAGTTAGATTTACGAGGAGGTGGGGGAGGAGGAAATTCGTATAATAGCAAGAGAGGTGGAGGTAGTATGGGTGATAGGCTTAGCAACGATATGCGAGCCGGCGGAGGAGGCTCGAACGGAGAAGAGGAATCCGAACCGATAAGCGAGGCGGAAGGGCAAGCGTTGGCGAGACGGATCAAAGCGGTCAGTTACGTCGAGTGTTCGAGTTTAGTGCAAACGAATTTGAGTTTAGTGTTCGAGGAGGTCATCGAGGCGCACGTCAATCCGGCGGTTGTGAAAATCGAAGAGCAAAAGTCGTGCTGCGCTATTCAGTAAAAATAGAGCAGTTTTGAGAATATTGTACACAGCCGCACGCGGGAAACGAGAGAGAGAGAGAGAGAGAGAAAGAGAGAGAGAAGGAGGGCGACTCCGCGCTTTTGCCGCGCTCATAATAATAGTAATGCGCACTCGTTTAGGGACGCGCGCGCACTTGTAATGTAACATGTATAGATGTATTAAAGCGCGTTTGTTGTTAAAACTTCTTTGAACGAAGCCTCACAAATATTTCGCCGCCACCCACGACAGACAGACAGAGGAAGAATACGAAGAAAAAATGTCACCAGCTTCGGCGAGGAAAAGAGAGGAAGAACCTGGTGGTCACGACGAGGAGGAGGATGAGACGACGACGAAGAGTAAGAAGCGAACTTTAGTGGTGGTAAACGAGGACTCGGGCGGTCTCGACCCCGAGCTCGCGACAAAACTTCCCCGTCGACACCAAATCAAAACGGACGAAGATTTCCTTCTCAAGTCCGGCTGCGCGCGCATACACCCCGCGAATCAGTTCCAGCACGGGTGTTTGCACGATATGGTCTGCCCGGAGAACTACCAACCGTCGAAGAAGAAAATGCCGAAAGTACCGGCGAAGAAATATCCGTTCGAATTGGACACGTTTCAGGAGCAATCCGTGCTCTGCTTGGAAAGGCAAGAGTCGGTGTTGGTGTCGGCGCACACATCGGCCGGGAAAACGGTCGTCGCGGAATACGCCATCGCGATGGCAAAAAGAGACGGGCAGAGAGTGGTGTACACGAGTCCTCTGAAAGCGTTATCGAATCAGAAGTATCGAGAGTTGAAGGAGGAGTTTTCGGACGTCGGGTTGATGACGGGAGATACGGTTATAAATCCCAACGCGAGTTGTTTGGTGATGACGACGGAGGTGTTAAGGAGCATGTTGTATAAAGGCGGGGAGGTCACCAGAGAGGTTGGGTGGGTGATTTACGACGAAATTCATTACATGAGAGATAAGGAGAGAGGGGTTGTGTGGGAAGAAAGCATCGTGTTGTTGCCGGATACGGTGAAGTACGTGTTTTTATCGGCGACGATTCCAAACGCGAGAGAGTTTAGCGAGTGGGTGTGTAAAGTGCACGATATTCCGTGTCACATCGTGTATACTGATTTTCGGCCGACGCCGTTGGAACACTACATTTACCCGAGCGGCGGAGATGGGATATTTTTGATCGTGGATAAAACGAGCGCGTTTAAGGAGGATAATTTTTTGAAAGCGATTTCAATCGCCAACGAGAAAGGCGCGGAGGTGGCGCAAGCGAGGACGGCGGCGAGGAAAGCGAGCGAGATGAACGGTGGAGATGGAACGCAGGCAAAGTTAGCGCAAAACACGGACGTTTTTAAGATTATTAAGATGATTGTAGATAGGAATTACGATCCAGTGATTGTGTTTGCTTTTAATAAAGGCGAGTGCGAATCGTTTGCAAACGCGTTGCACAAGGTGGACTTGTGCGACGAGAACGAGAAAGAGATGATCGATGCGATTTATTGGAACGCGATGGATGCGTTGAGTGAGAGCGATAAGAAGTTACCGCAGGTTGCGTCGATGCCAAACTTGTTGAGGAGAGGGTTAGGAGTTCACCACAGCGGGTTGTTGCCAATTTTGAAAGAAGTGATTGAAATTTTGTTTCAGGAGGGTCTGATTAAAGTTTTGTTCGCCACGGAGACCATGTCGGTTGGTTTAAACATGCCGGCGAGAACTTGCGTATTCGCGTCGCCGAGAAAGTTTGATGGCACCGGGTTTCGTTGGATTACGAGTGGAGAGTACACGCAAATGAGTGGCAGAGCCGGGAGAAGAGGAAAAGACGATCGCGGTTTGGTCGTGCTCATGGTAGATGAAAAAATGGACGCGCCGACGGCAAAAGATATGTTGAGAGGCCGATCAGATCCGTTGGATTCGGCGTTTCACGTGAGTTACGCGACGTTGTTGAATTTGATGCGCGTGGAAGGCGCGGAACCGGAAGATATGATTATGAATTCGTTTGCGCAGTTTCAAAACATGCGACGAGTGCCGCAGTTGGAAGCGAAAGTTGCGCTTTTGGAGAAGAAGAGAGACGAGATTAAGATTGAACACGAAGAGCAGGTGAATGAATATGTGAAGCTGAGAGATGGTTTAGATGCGTTGACGAGTGAACGACGCGCGATCACGAATTTACCGACCCATAGCGTACCGTTTTTACAACCCGGTCGATTGGTGCGCGTTTGCGTGGACGCGCCTGGTTCGTCTCTATTTTCAAGCTCCGATACAGAGGCTTTGACGCGGATGACTGTAGATGCAGACGACCAATACGACGACGAAGTTCGTAATCCGCTATCGTTCGACGAAACGCTGCTAAGAAAATCGGTCGAAGACGGTAACGATAGCGTCTGGGGCGTCATCGTCCATTTTGAAAAAGTCGGGAGCAAGAAACATTCAAAGCATCAAAAGTATTTGGTGGACGTTCTCGTGAAATGCGCGGAAAAGTTGAAACTTTCGGATGCCGATCGCGAAACTTTAAAACTTAATGACCCGGTGTTTTCGCTGTTGAACAGCTCAGAGCGACACAGTTTGTTGCAATGCGAAGAAAATAGAGTGGTGGACGAACTTCCCGCGGTTGAGTTTCGCGTAGTTCGCGTTCCTTTAGAGCAACTCGATTGCATGTCTTCGATACGCGTATACTTACCGAAAGATTTATACCCGATCGAAGCACGAACACGTTGTGGAGCGTCTATTAGAGAAGTTTTGAAACGGTTCGAGGAAAGAAGTAAAGAGGAACGAGAACGAAAAGAACAAAAAGAGGAAGAGGAAGAAGATGAAATTGTCATTCCGATGCTCGACGCCGAGAAAGATATGAAAGTTACCGATAAAGCCTACGCAAAAACTGTCCAAAAGATTCAAATGCTTTCAAAAATGATGAAAGATCATGGTTTCAAAACGTCCGAAAATGCCATCGAAAGACTTAGAAAGCACGTCGAGAAAAGGCGCTTGGAGTACTTGGTCAAACACGCCAAAAAAGAAGTCACCGTGGCGTCTGGGATGATCAAAGCGGACGTCCTCAAACGCATGCGACGCGTGTTGAGACGACTCGGGTACGTTTCCGAAGACGGCGTCGTCACTCAAAAAGGTAGGTGCGCGTGTGAGCTTGCCGGGGCGGACGAACTCGTCGCCACGGAGTTGATTTTCAACGGTACGTTTAAAGCGTTGCCGTTACACATGCTTGTCGCTACGGTTTCGTGTCTCGTTTGGAAAGAAAAAACGGGAGGAAAAGGAGGTAAAGATGTCAACGGTAAGAAGCAAGGCATGAACGTGAGCGAAGATGTGTTCAGCGCGCACTCTAACGTGAAAGATGCGGCTCGAAAAGTGTTCAAGCAGCAGTTGGAGTGCAAGTTAAAAGTCGACGTCGAAGACTCGATCGAGCGTTTGCGTTGGGACTTGATGGAAGTCATGCTTGCGTGGTGTAAAGGCAACACGTTTAGCGAGATCATGAAAATGACCGAAGCATTCGAAGGATCAATTGTGCGCGCGATCAGGAGGATTGAAGAGTTGATGCGACAGCTCGCGTCGGCGTGTAAAGTCATCGGAGAGTCGGATTTGGAGAAGAAGTTTCTGGACGCCTGCGAGCTCGTGAAAAGAGACATCGTCTTCACGCCGTCGCTCTTCGTGTAAAGAAAAAATATATGCAGCGATTAATATTAGTAAAGTAGCAATCAATCTAGCGAGTAGACGATGCGGCGCGATATTAGTTATTCTAGGTGGTGTAATTAGTGTAAAAACACGGTTAAGTCAACCATATTAAATTATTAAAGTTCTGCTAATGTCTACAATTTTTATGAAAGTCACCCTCTTTTGCTTTTCTCGCTCTGTTCTATGAAAACTATACAATGCTCTCCCGTCTCTCTCTCTCTCTTCCAACTTAGTTGGATTTGATACCGGATCGGAGCTTTGCTTGTTGTCTTCTAGTGTATTTCTTCGGTTCTTCCGCTCTCGCTACCGGTTCTTCCTTTTCCTCCAACATAAGCTCGACGTGGCACGGCGAAGACATGTACGGGTTGATGCGACCGTGCGCTCTGTACGTTCGTCTTCTTTGCGGGATGGCCTTATTGACTTGGATGTGCGTGATGTAGAGATTGTCGATGTCCAACCCCTTAACCTCGGCATTCGATTCCGCGTTCTTGAGCAAGTTGATCAAGATCTCCGCGCACTTCTTCGGCCATCTGCCTTGGCCGTTCGTGGAGCCTTCTTGCTTGGCTTGGGCCGTTCTCCCGACGCCACCGCAAAATCTGCGAAAGACGACGCATCGCTCCATCTTCATAACAGAGTTCAAGAAACCTGTTGTATGTGGTAGTATTGATTGAAAAAGAAGCGTTGGTGAAGGGTCAGCGTGATGATGATGGTGACGATACATACAGACGACGACGCGTAGAAAGATACGTCGACTCTCAAATCGTTTGGAGTAGTTTGTAGTCCTAAAATTTCGAGGACCTAAAGAAGAGGGCGACACCCTGCTGCGAACGAACGCACAAAAGAACCATCGAACGAGTCGCTCTCGGATAAAACCCGCGCGAAACGAGCGGATAAAACGTTCGCACGTTCAATTCCACTCGTCCTTTGCGAATTCAACCTTCGCGAAAGGGTTGGTGTAACCCTCCTTCTCGCCCAAAAATTACGCGTTAAAAGCCTCCTCTCTCTCCGCAGGCAAAATCGATTGCGCACTTAAAAAAAAAATACAAAATGCGTACCTTGCGCGTCGCTCAAACTTCGCCCCTTGATGTTCATCGCCGTTTCTCTCATGTTCTTAAAATGAACTCTCAAATCCGTGCCTCGAGCTTTGCACGATTTCGTCGCGTCGTTGGACTCTCGCGCGTATTTCACCATGGCTGTTTTCCGAGAATTTGTGTTTTGCGCTTGTGTTTATAACGCCAAAAGCAGTCTCTCTAGCAACAAGAAAGAAAGAAAGAAAGAAAGAAAGAGAAAAAAAAAGGGACATGACCAATTAGGGTTGAATACCCTAAACATTTTCCTTCTCGTTTCTCTTTTCAAAACGTCGCGCAAACGCGAGAGAAAAAGGAGAAGAAGAAGCGTAAGAAGAAGAAGACCAAGAAGGATGACGAGCGAAAACCTCTCGGTGTGCACGCGCTACCAAACCTTACTCCTGCACTTGAAATCCTTGCAATCGTACGAGTATCTTTTAATAAGAAGCAAGAAAAGAGAAGAAGAACCTTTAAACGATGACGGAGAGGAAATCAACAACTTTGCAACGGCGCTCGAATCGACGTTCCCGATTTTGAACAAATACGCTTTGTGTTTACAACGACCGATGGAAATTTCCGGTAAAAACGCGCGCGAGAGAAACGAAGTGATGCAGTCTCGCGTGGCGGTGATCCCTTCGACCGGTGTGACCGTGCCTTTAGGGGATATCGACGTCGAGAATGCGATTTTGATTTCAGACCAGTTCAACGTCTCGGAGTTTCACGCGATAGAGGCGTTGGCGGGAAGCGCGGGGAGAATCGCCCCGGCGAGAGGAGGCGACGAAGACGACGCAGAAACAACGAGACTGTTTGCCGCCGGGAACATCTTTCAGGAACGCGCGAGCTGTTTGGAAAGTTTGAGCGTTTTGTTGAGGGCGAGGCAAACGGTGAGAGCGTTGGAGAGAGACTCGAACTATCGAGGCGCGAACGAGGCGAGTCGAAACGCGTTTCGAGAGTTTTCAGGGTTCGTGGACGAGGTTGTTTTGATGGGTAAACGCTTTGATGGTGGTCGCGATGGGAACGCGGCGGCGGCTTCTTTGGACGAGCAGAGTTTAGCGAATAGATTGGCAAAGTTGATTCGAGCGGCGCCGACGGGCGGGCCGTTGGGCGGTCAGCCGGCGCAAAGGACCGGGCAGCCTCCAGCGATCGGGGGTGGTCTTTTCGGTGGATTTGGATCGCAGCAACAAAACCAACAAGTGCAGATAATGCAAGCGGACAAGTTTGAAATTATATATGATTCGCGCAACCGGGCAAACTTGCGCTCGGATGTTTTAGCCAAGGAAAAGACGCAAGTCGCGGAGTTATTATTTTTAGCGGCATCCTTGTCGCCGCCGTTATCGCAAGGCGACGCGGTAGAAGTATTCTCACTCGCCGGTTGGGCCGCAGAGCAAATGCGGTTTCCTTCGCAAACGCCGCCGGATTATTTGCCGACGTGTTATTCGACGTTATTCGCCTCGGTAACGGCGTTGATGTCTCCGTTGGAAGACGTGCGGAACGTTTTAGACCAAGTGCACGACCCGAAAAGAAAAAAGTTGGAAGCGTTTTTGAAGTCCATCGAGACGACGGTAAAATCACCAAATCCTCCCGCGCCGTTTGCGATCGTTCGCTTGGCGTGGTCTTGCGTTGCCATGCGTCTTGGGTTTGAGAGCGGCGAGGAGGTCGCGAAGAGCGCGATACGAGACGGCGCTTTCGACGCGATGACGGCCATTTTACAAACTGGCGCGTTTCAAGACGATCGGGAAGATAACAGAAGAAATTACTTGCATCTCGTCGCGAACGCTGTGTTAGGTGAGTTCACGAGTTTAGCTTTAGATAGACCGACGCTATCGATTTCGTTAACGGACGGGACGTGTACGCCGACGTTTATGGAACTCGAAGCCGCGAATAGGATTTCAAACGGGGACCTCGGCGACAGTGAATTCGAAGAACCGTGTCCTACCAGCGCGTTGGCGTCTTTGATGATTGCTTTGGCAGAAACGTGTTCGCAAGATCCTTCGTTGGTTGGTGACGAAGAGTCTGCGGCTGCTTTCAACGCCGCGACGACGTCGCCGGATTACGACCCAGAACAGGACGATTACGAGATGAGTAAACAATCACCGGCTTTACGATTGGTAGACGCGTGCATCGATCTCGAGCACTCCGTAGTTTCTCTCATGGCGCTTCTCGATTTGTGTGCTGCGGTTTCCAAGCACGATATTGGATCTAAAATTGCCTTCAAAGTTTTAGCGAGAGGCGCCGGCGGGTGTAATTGGGACGAATTGTTAAAAGGGATCACCGGCTACATAGCGAGGTACGATTTATCGCGAGGCTTGGAAGAAAACACCGCGGACGGATCGATGCGATCGCTAGTGAGCGAAGAAATTGAAGGCTTGGGTGAAAATCAACAGTACGATCCACGAATGGGCGAACCAGAAATGAACGACGCCGACGTGAAAGCTTTAGAAAAGTATTTGAAAGCATTAGCTGCGTGCTTTTCTACGCAAGCTCGCGAATACGAGGAAAGTAGAGGTGAGACCGGCGTGAAAGCATCATCGTCTGGGCGAGAGCAACACAAACAACACAAACAAAACGATTCGAATGACAACAACGACGGCAATAATACCATCGGGACATCCTCTAGAGGCGGTTCGTTTGATCAAGTCGGCGCGGCTGCCTTGGAGGCTGCCAGAGGCGAAGATCCGAGACGAAGATGGATTCGGTACCTTGAGGAACGCATGGATATGGATTTGTGCGAAGCTCTTTTGAATCTGTACGTCGACCCGGTTCCGCCAAAAATGAAAGCAGCGCTCTTGAATTGCATCCAGTCGCTTTGCGAAGGGTGCGTCCAGAAAACGAACGATGCTTGGGGATTTCTCGAAATGAAAGGCGCTTTACACGTTCCCACGCCAGTGGACGCGAGAGTTGATCTCAAAGACGTTTCTTCTGCCTTGACCATTGTGCCCACACTTCCAGGCTCAAACATGGACGTGGCTTATCATTACTATCAAACGGAACGAAACCATAGTCAATACGAGGGAACTTTAGCGTATGCGAGGTTTTTTAACTTTGCGTTGGAGACGACAAAAGATGCGGGATATTTGGACGGTGCTCTCGATATGGATTCGGCGGGCGCGTGCTCGTTTAATGGACGATCAGCGTGGCATCACGCGAGGTTTTTGAGATTTGATGTCTTTGGACAGCTCCAAAGCAGACGACACTTGGAAGATTCAGAACGATGGATGTTAGCTGGCGAGTGCTTGCGCGCATTTCAGTCGTGCTTAGAACTCTACGACGTCGCCGACGAAGAAGAGAAGATCATTCCGATTAAAACGAGTTCAAACAGGGGACAATTCAACGATCATGACAGGCAGCCGTTAGAGATTGGATTCAACGTATCTTTGCCTTTAGCAGCGGCGGGTGAGATGCGCGACCGTCTCGAGCTCATAGCTCGAGACTCCGTACCACCCGGCCGCGATTTGATTCTCGATTTTCTTCACGATGGAATCACGTTTCGAGGTATCTTGGACGTCATCTCTGTCGGCGCAGAGCGCTTGAGTCGAGAGCGATCAAAACCGTACGGTGAATCCCTCGAAAACGCCGTGTTACGATCTTTGAACGTCCTTTCCACGGCTTTAACTATGGATCTCGAGCACTTGGAGCGTTTACACGATGCCAAGCGCGATGTTGGATTTAAAGCGTTGGACGTCTATTTAGTTTTCAGGGAGGACGGTCAACGCTTTGCGGATATTGTGTCTTATTGTCAATACCCCTTTAATCCTTCACTCGCGCTCGCGGCTTTGGAGATTGCCACGGAAATCTCTCGTCGCGTCGACGGTTTACCGAGGATGCTTCGACCGGAAGTGCGAGCGGGATTGATCGAAGGCTGTTCGACGTTGTTGGAACAATCCTTTTCCTTACAACCTCCTGCAACTAACGATATGTATGAAAGTGGTGACACGTATCGATCCGATCGCGAACTCTTCGCAGAAGCATGTGGCGAAAGCGTTTTGAATTTGATCGACGAAAGCATCGCGTCGCATCCTTCACCGAACATGGCGGAGTTACTGCTCGGATTTGACATCACTGGTGCCTGTAGAACGACGCCTTTGCGACCGGATCTCGAGTTTACGTGCTCGACCGTACTCATTGAATGTCTCGAATCGAGTCCGCCATCGATGGCGGCTTCGTTCGTGGTTCCGTTGCGGGCGCCTGAAATAGGGATGAAGATTTTGTTCGAGTGTTCTCGACGGTTCGAGACGGCACCGAGTACGCTCGATTTTCTTCGATCATGGAACGCTTTTCCAGTGTTGGTAGACGATGCATGTCGCGCTGCGATGGCGAGTAATGACACGAATCAAATCGCAAGCTGCAAAGTACTCGAAAAACGCATCTCCGTCGCCGCTCACAAGGCGTGGATTTTCGAATTGGCGACGAATATGCTCATCGCGGATTCTCCGTCGCGCAAAAACCAACGAAGTGAAGGCGAGGTTCCAACGTGGGTTGTGGATATCGTCGACGCTATGTTGGCGTTGCGTCGACGCGATCAGTACGAGCAAGACGCGATCGACGGTCGTGTACCTGCGCTCGATGCGGCGTTGACTCTCGGTGAATCCATCGACAACGTTTTGGTCTCTCGGACCATCTCTCGAATCTCGTCCGAGGTAAAGCAAACTATCGACGAGTTGGACTGCGAAAAGTATTTGAAACCAGGCGGAGGCTGTGAAAGAACTTCGAGTCGAGGCGATATCGTTACGGATGTTGGGAAACTCAAGCGCAAATTACTCGCGGAAGCCGTTGCGCGCGACAATGACGGATCCAACAGACAAGGGAGATCATCGCGAATGACGAATAGTCCAGGTGACGGACTTTCGGGAGTATCTTTAGCGCTCATCGACGAGAGCGATGCGTACGCTCAAAGCGTCCCAAGACTCGTTTCGCGAAATCGAGAACGAGCTATATTAGCTGCAGCGGAAATTGCTATAGCGAAAAATCTAGAGATTGAAGACTCGAATGCGCGACGTCGCGCTTTTGAGGCGTGGGAGACGTGCGTCTCGACGGCTATTTGTCGCGCGTTGCCGTCGGCGGAGTTTGTGCAAGCTATGAACGGTACTTACGATCAACTCATAAACATCGAAGGCGGCAGTGGAGAAGACCAGATGACCGCGTTGCGAAGCCGTCCGAGAACCGATCGCGCGTTTCTCGCGTACGAAGTTTTGGATGGTTGCATGCGCCTTTTGAACGATTCGAACCGGGGCGGCGGCTCGGATTCTCCCAAATCTATCGCGTGCTGCGCGCTCGCTGCAAAGATCATGAAGAAATTGACATACTTTGCGAAGGAGAAGCTTGAAGATGCCGCACCGCTATCGGTGTCCGCGTGTCGCACGACTTTGCGCGGTATCTTTGGATCCTTAACGCATAGATTTCGCGTCAATGCGGCTTCGAGGATGCGGTTGATCGATTGCTTGAGAGAATACTTGGAATACTGCAGAAGGATTCGCGAGGACCCGAGGTCTTCGAGCTTCCTAGAGAGCAAGAAAGCACGAGAGAGCTCCGAGTTTCAAAACGGAACAATGGGTTATCCAGACTCCGTACTTCTCGATGGCGACGTGGAGAAGGCAAACGCGGATATAATTCGTCGCGAAGCCGGTTTGATTTTGGAACAACTCTCCAGAGACGTTTCTCACGGCAGCGAAGAGGCTCGAGCGGCAGCGGCTGATGCTTTGGAAGCTATACTCACGGCGGTTTGCGTCACGACGACGACGACGACGACGTCGTCAAGTAGTGAACCGTCCTCTTCGAATTTTGGTTTCGCGAGCAGTGCGAACATTTCCACGTCTTCTTCGACAAACTTGGAAAGGGAGTACGTGCGACTCGGGATATTCTCTCGAGCGTGCGATATCATTGCCAGTTCGAAGATGTCCGAACTCGCGCTCGAAACGAGTTACGCGGAAAGTCGCTTTAAAACGACGCTGAGTTCAATTAAATTACTCTTGACTGCATCTATCGCGTGTCCAAACGCAATTGCGTTCAGTGAACCAAACAATAACATCCTTGGCGCGTTTGATGCCTTGATACATTGCGATACTTTGGACGCTTACGCAGACGTGAACGGAGCGGCGTGCGCGGAGTCGAGCGCGAAAGCCGGTACGCCGATTGCGCCCTTACCGCTCTCGAGAAGACGGCATCACGAAATTTTCGTCAACGCGTTGAGAGTGATTCATTCTTTGTTGAAGTCTGCGCAAGTTGAAGACGATGAAGACGTCAAGAATGCTAAATACGACATCCTCGCCGGCGAAAATATTGACGGAAAGAATCAAACGTACGAGCAAAAGCAAAGGAAGCGGGAAGAATTTTTCAAGCACGTTCAGCAGAGAAGAGAAGCGGTGTACGCCGCCGTGGTCCAAAAGACTGAACAGTTCATCGATAGACACAGAGACGTTATCGCGCGAGCACTCGCCGATCGCGCGTTGGTGCCTCACGTGGCTGATTTGAGCGAGCTCGAGGCATCTTTGTGCGTCGTCTCTTCGCTCTTGAAGATTTCTCCGAACGATTCGCCCAAATTGCGAGAGACGCTCGATCACGTGACGGTTCGATTTTGCGGACCAGAGTCGCCGATGGATAAGTATTGGAAGTATTGCAGAGACGCAGAAACAAGAGAATTGACTGGGAAAGGGAACCGTATTTATGATGATGATGATGATGATAAAGAGGACGATTACAATAACATCAACGAACAGGATTATTACGGCGTTCGCGAGGCGCGAAGGCAAGAAAAGATTGCGATGCATGCAAAGCAAACGCGAATCATTCGCGAATCTGCAGAAAATCTTTTGCGAGGTTCGCGCATTGTTCGCTCGACGACGTGTAAAGCGCAGCGAGATTTACTCGTACGCAATAAACGTCCGTCGTTACAAGTGTCCTCGATAACTTCTTCTTCGATGAACGCCGGCGCCGCGCCAACGTTGTCGATGTTTGCGAGCTTAGCTTCGGATGTTGGAAGAGAGTTACTCGTCGAGCTTCGCGCGAGGGACGAGATTATTAGAGAAGCGAAACGTGCCGATGGCATTTACGAAGAAGAAGAAGAAGACGGAGATGAGAATAATAATGAAGAAGACGATGGAGAAGATGCGTTGTACGATGAAAACGAAAACATCCACGGCGCGCTTCTGGAAAAGAATTCTTTCGTACCTTCCGACGCCGAAACACGATCGGTTCTGGCTACAAAAGACGGTGCGATTGCAATCCTCCTCGAAACTTTCGAGGCGAGTCTAGAAATCGTTCTCTTACACGCTAAAGCGAGCCGATTGGAGGATTCGAGCGCGTCTTCCGCCTTTGCTCGAGAAAAGAAGGACGCGAACTTCCTCTCGACGAGTCGTCGCCACCACAACGTTCTAAACAACGTCCTCGTGCGCGAATCGCACGAATACGTCCGCACGTCCGCTTTTAGCCGCCACGACATCGAACAGCTCTCCCATCTCTCCTCCGCTGCGTTAGCTTCTATCGACAAAGCCACCAAGAGAAGGCGCAAGTACATCTTCTCTTCCAACGCTCGCTCGTTTCTTCGCGCGAAACGACTCGCCGAAAACATCAAAGTCGTCTTATCCGTCACCAGCGAAATGAGGTCCATTTTGCAGCAACAACAAAATCAACAATACCAAAGAGGTGTTCTCGGTGGTAGCACGAATACCACGCGCACGTGGTAGAGTATATAATAAACTATTGATAGATAACTCAAACCACAAACTGGTACTTTCCTGTTATTTTTCGCTTGCAAAAAATCCATGCACGGAAGATTTTTTTTTTGAAGTTTTGAGAGTTGATTAATTAATTAATCAATCAACCTCGCGCGAATATCATCGTGCGTCACTTTTGTTCCCTCCAACGCGCCAATAACAAAACGTCGCGTTCGTTTGCTCGGCACGAAAGTAACGATGTCAAAGAAAACCGGCGTTGGTACGTTGAAATCAATTTCGCATCGGTCTTTGTTTGCACATTTCGCGTCATCTCGTATTCCCTTTTTCGTTCGCTTTTTACCTTTTTCTCGACGATTTGTAACTGACGAGGACTAAAAATCCGAACGATCATTCACGTCATCCTCTTTCTCTCTTCCGTCTCTGTCTCTTTCGCGCGACTCCAAAATGAAATAAAAAACAGTCAAATGGTTCAACGCGAGTAAAGGGTTCGGGTTTATCATCCCGGACGACGGGAGCGAGGAAATCTTCGTCCACCAGTCGCACTTGAAAGCGGAAGGATTTCGCAGTTTACGAGAGGTACGAGATGGCTTTTTGGCTTCTTCCCCGAAAAAAGGGCGGGCGTTTTTTTTTCCACGCGCTTTCCCTCTTCAAAGGTCCACGTGGAAAACAGGAGGAGGACTTTTTCCTTTTCCTCATTCCTTGTCTCGTTCTTTGTCCATCAGCAATTAGTATTCTCCTCGCGAACGGAGGGGAAAGGACGGGAGGAAACCCCCAAGAAGAGTCGTTTTATTGTTTGCTGCGGTGGCATTTTTCTTTTTTTGAGATACGAGGCACTGACACACTTTGGCGCTCCTCAAACGAATACAACTATACAGAGCGAAAAGGTAGAATACGACGTGGACGCGACCGAAGGCGAAAAGACGAAAGCAATCAACGTGACTGGACCAGACGGGTCGAACGTGTTAGGTTCAAAACGGCTGTATCGCAAGCATAAAGGAGGAGGGAGTGGAGGGCCGGACGGCGAGGAGGCTCCGGGAGAACCGGAAGCGCATTGACGCGACGATACCGCAATAGCTACTATATATAAAAGGACGACAAGAACAACAACAACAACAACAACAACGAAGGAACTCCGAGAATAATGCATATATTCAAATAAGAGAAGAGGAGAGAAAGAACAGAGAGAGATTTAAATAGACGTCATCACCATGTACATCATCAAAGCGCGTGAGAGAAAATTTGCGCATATTAACTCACGCCTCAGTGTTGAAATTTAAAAATCCTTATAGTAAGAGTTGACATGAACGCACACAACAAAAGTACTCCTTTACACGCATTTACCACCATAATAATGTTCAATAATGAGTAACGACGACGATTCTTCCGTCGCTGCTTTGCAAAAGTGGAAAGAAACGTTCAAACGTGTCCGCCGCGTTTGCATCGATTCGTATCTTTCCCGAGGTGAATTGGAAAAAGTGAGAGAGGAGTACGAACGCGTTCGAGAGAGACATCGTCGTCTTCAAATCCCGGGGTGTCATGTAGGAAGGGGCGAAGAAGACGACGAGCAATGGATCGTGCGCGAGAATGGATGCGTGCTCTCTTCCTTCGTGTGTGATTGCGCTTTTTACAACAACGACGAGAGAAGAAACAGTTGTTGGACAAATACGAGAAAGAAAGAGAAGGAGAAGGCGGAGGAGGAGGAGGAGAACGCGAAAAGAATCATCGCAAAAGCGGTCGCGCACGAGACGTGGAACCATCGAGAGTGCTCGAAATATACTCACTCGGGGAGCATTTTTGGGAAAGAAGTGAGCGAGTTGGCGATGACGGGGAAGATTGGACACGCGGCGGAGTTTCTGTTGAGAGCGATCGAGGAGGAGGAGGAGGAGGAAGAAGAAGAAGAAGAAGAAGAAGAAGAAGAAAGAGAAGAGAAGCGCTTGAAAGCGACGCGAAAACGAAGAAGGGTCGTTGGCGATGCGCGCAAAGAAAGCGATAGAGCGTACATGTTTAACGACCAGTACATCGTGAAACCACCGCACGTGCGCGGCGTGGAGTTTCCGTGGCACCGGGACGGGCAATACGAGACGTGGAAAACTCCCGAAACATCCGTCGCGTTGCCGTACCTTTCTGCGTGGGTGGCCTTAGACGACGTGAGCGAAGAGAATGGCGCGTTGAGGTTTAAGAAGAATGAAAAAGAAAGGTTCGGTCCCGATGTCGATGTTGCGTCGATTCGAGACGAAGAAGACGATACCATAGCGACCATGAACGCCGGCTCGGTTGTCTTTTTTATGAGCGACGTTTTACACGCGAGCGGGAAAAACATGTCGGAAGAGACGCGGCGCGCGTGGATGCCGCAATTTAGTTTAGGATTGCCGAAAGAACAGGAGGATAGCAGTAGAAATAGCGATAGCTTAAGATGTTTGCGGACAGCACTTTCTGATTTTTGATAAATACGGGTGTTGCTATGTACAATCATGCGATAAAAAAAGTTGACTGCACGCATTGTTCTCTACTCGCTCATAAGCGCTCGCCTGTACTATCTTCACGCCGCCGTATGCTGAGGTGCAGCTCCAGCACCAGCAAGCTCATCAGCGGCCAGTTTTGCCTTACTTCTTTGCCGCTCTTTTTTACCTTTCCGTTTAAATACTTGTGGGTGTTGTTGCTGCTGTTGCTGTTGCTGCGGAGGACCTTGAATCATCCCGATTTGTTGCATGA
>Ga0209305_1000416_pt1 | contig 31626 bp, 18 predicted proteins | sample COGITO_mtgs_1103_FD_184792 | JGI IMG/M metagenome (GOLD analysis project Ga0209305, IMG submission 184792) | Pelagic marine microbial communities from North Sea - COGITO_mtgs_110321 (SPAdes) (version 2) | ecosystem: Environmental > Aquatic > Marine > Epipelagic ...
GGTATTGATGGTTAAGACTGATTTAGTCCCTGATTCGCCCTCTTGTTTTTCCGTATGATAAACAGCATCGAATCTCACCGCATTGTTATCTTCATCCCAACAGAAGGGTAAAAATACCACCGGATACTGCAAACCTTTACTCTTATGAATGGTAACAATCTGCACTAAGTTCGCGTCACTTTCTAAACGAATTTGTTGCTCTTCTGATTGATTCAATAAGGCATTTTGACAACGCTCAGAATACCAACGTAATAAGGTTAATAGCCCCTTACCGTCGGTATTATAAAAACCCGATTGAATACCCAATTCACGACTGGCCTGTTGCAGCACTTCACCTAAATGTAGAAAGTTGGTGAGCTTACGCTCTCCATCGGCTTGCTTGCGCAAACGAACGGCCAGAGGATCGGCATCAACTTCATTATTATTATTCTCACCACCAGGTCTCATTTCTAGCCAAGACATGATAAAGGCCATAACGCCACGCTGATTAAACCGTTCACGCAATTGATATAACTGGGCCAGCTCAGTTTCCCAGCGCGCTTCATCATCTAATAACGAGGCTAAATAATGCGCGTCATAATCTAAGCTCTCACAAGCGAGAGCATTACGTAAAAGGCGTTCGTTTTGAGGCTCGGCAATGGCATTTAACCAACGTAATAAATCTCGCGCTTCGGTTGAATTTAAAACACTGTCACGGGATAAAAATACACTATTAATCCCTAGCTGCTTTAAATTATCTTTTACCAGTTTGGCTTGTTTACGGTTATGTACCAGAACGGCAATATCACCGGAGTTAATAGCTTGAGAGCTTTCTTCTGAGTTAAGACAGCCTTTTAGTAATAACTGCTGGATACTCTTAGCGCACATTTCAGCGGCATTATAGCGACCATGATCACGATTAGTGCCTTCTGAATTTAATAATAAGTGCAATGGCGCGCATTTCTTCAGGCCACGATAATGAAAGAAGCCTTTGTCTGATTTACCTGACGCTAATACTGACTGAAACTCAATTTTCCCCGGCAATACAAAAGGTTCATTATGGCGCGCAAACAGCTCATTGGTAGCGGATACTAGATCAGTATGGCTACGCCAGTTTTTGTTTAACGTAAAACGACGGTCTTCACCTAATGACTGCCCCGCTTGCAGATACGTAAAAATATCAGCACCGCGAAAACTGTAAATCGCCTGCTTAGGATCGCCAATCATATACAGACCTGAGCTGTCTTCTTGGCTGTATACCTGATTAAAAATTTCATACTGCAAGCTGTCGGTATCTTGAAATTCATCGATCATGGCAAAAGGATATTGCTGGCGAATGTGTTCAGCCAGCGCTTCACCATGAGAACCGCGTAAAGCATTCGCTAACAAGCGTAATAAATCATCAGGATTCATTAAATTCGCTTGTTCCATCGAGGCCCAAAACTTAGCTTTTACCTGCGCCAACATGTGATGAGGCAATACCGCCGTCATTTGTTCACAGTCACTGGCGAGCTGATCAATCAAGCGAAATGCTTGATGCTCTGGTGCTTCGCCTTTTTTAGTTTTAATAAATAGGTTTTCTTGGCCAAGCTCTAACACATCCTTCGGAACTTTGCCGACAAAGCGAGCACCGGTAGAAGTCGCTGCAGAAGAAAAGAAGGCTTTAGCCGCCGCAATACGTTTAGGTCGCGTAGACTTAGAGAAGCTGCGTTTATCAACACCTGAATTCTCAATCAAATCATTCAGATCTTGCGCGGTTAATTCTTGCCAAACTTGCACGGCCGCGTCATAACTTGATTTAGCCTTTAACCATGCCCCCGAGAAGTCTAAATTCGATTTGGCTTTGGGTAATAATTCTATATCTTCTTGCTGCAACCAACCTCGTACTTTCCAGAATACATCTTCTGGACTGGAGACTTGCCCGAGCAAGGCCGTTAGCTGCTCTTGATCCATGGGATAGGCAAGCTCACGCCAATAATCTTGCGCAGCACGGCGTAAATATTCTTGTGCGTCTAAAATCATTTCAGATTCAAAACCCACACCACTGTCAAAGGCGAATTGTTTTAATATGCGCTGGCAGAATCCATGAATGGTAAAAACAGACGATTCATCCATTTGCGATAAGTTAGCTTGCAACCAGTCGGTGAGGGACAACTTGTCTTGCTGCTCTTCACTGTAGAAATTAGCTTGGGTGCGAAGGATTAAATCTTTCACCTCATCATCGACTGCACTTTCTGGATCTTGAGCAAGACGCAATACATCTTCATACAATTCGCGGATACGATCACGAATACGGCCACGTAATTCTTCCGTCGCGGCTCGAGTGAAGGTAACCACAAGAATACGATCGACAGGTTTCAAACCTAAAGAGTGATCACCTAATAAAACACGAAGATACAAGTTAGCAATAGTATAGGTTTTGCCCGTACCGGCACTGGCTTCAATTAGACTTTTACCTAACAGAGGAAAGCTATCAGTTTGTAATATTTTCATCATTCGCTCTCCTTGCTCTTTTCACTGTTATCAGCAGCATCGTCTTCTTCACTGACTCTATGTTCCAATAACGGTGCTAACAAACTTTGCCACAAACTTTCTTGTGCGGATAAGAATCCGACATAATCTTCTTCTATGATTTGAGCGAAGCAGCGCTGCACAAATTCATCATTCAGTTCACTGAATTCACTGTCTAAGGCTTTATCCAATATGCCTGCTTGTTTTTCTGAGTCAGTGGTTAAATAACTAAAAGCCAACTGCAAGAAAAAGGGTTGTGGCATGCGATAGCATTGATTCATAAACTCAATGAGGGCGAGTAAGTAGTTCTGAGCCATTTCAGTATTAACGGCAGTGAATTCACATCGATCAATCTCACCTTCTTTATTAATGCCTAAACCAATACTGTTACCCATTGAGATACCAGTAGCACAAGCAAACAAATGCTCTAACCAAAGATTAATAATTTGCTTTGCCTTAAAGCCGCCACTGCGAAAATGGAAAACCTGCTGCATGCCACTTTCATTACCGCCCTCATGATTAATTAAATGCTCTAACTGACCACTCAACTGATATTCTTCAATAGTTAAACTATCGCTTTGAGGTGGCATCTTGCCAATGTCTGGCAGAGTATTTCCCACCTGCTCAATCAAGGGCGCTATTTTATCTTCACTTTGAGTTAACACATACTCGGCAAAGCCTGCCGCAGGTAAGTTACCCAAAGATTTCTGCCGTTGTTTAAAGACCTCTTCTCGCCCTTCTAAATGCGTTGTTAATAACGCTTCATTCAATAAATACGTTTGTAAACTATCAAGTGCAAAAGGCTCATCAACTTCGGTTTCGTCCCAATACTGGGTAAGATTCACTTTTAATCGACGCTGCATAAAGAACTTACTGGGATTAATCAGGCATTGCTTAATATCATCTAATTCAGGATAAAGTCGAATGCTATAGTCTCTGTCATCAAACAAAGGCTCTGTCACAAAAGCGGCATGCTTAGAAGATTGAGGATTGGCTAAAGAAGCATTATTCGCTAGTTCATTACTCGTAATAGCGACCTGCTGCCAGAGTTTTTGATAACTCAATAATTGATCATTTTTCTTCTTATGACTCTTTGGATTACAAAGAATACAATCACCTTTATTAAAAGAAAAATATTGCGTATTAAAAGGCTGCAATAGCTGCTCTCTAATTAAATGTTGCCTGAAGTGTTTTTCACTCTTTTTATGGGATAAATCTTCGTCTCCCTCCATCACATAACCATTGGCAATATAATCGATCAATTCACTGACCAATACACAAGGTTGTAGCTCATTATTCTCACGGCTATCGCGGCCACGGTAACTGATATACAGTTTATGCTGCGCAGCAATCACCGCTTCTAAAAATAAATAACGGTCGTCTTCTCGACGAGAACGATCGCCACGGCGATAAGCCCCTTGCGCCATTAAATCAAAACCTTGCGGTGGCACCCGTCTAGGATAATCTTCGTCGTTCATTCCGAGCATACAAACAATCTTAAAAGGAATACTACGCATCGGCATTAACGTACAGAAATTCACCGGACCTGCTAAGAATCGCTGCCAACCCACTTGTTTGGTTAAACACCCCGTTAGATATTGCAAAATCACGCCATGACTCAAACCTTCATCAAACGCCGCCAGTTCTAATTCTTGCTGCCAACGTTGGATTTGGTCGCGTATTTTTTGTAATACGAGTTGATCATTTAAACCCTTATCGTCTAGGGCTTGCTGCGGATAAAAATCACTGATTAAGCGTAATAACACATCTTGCCATTGCTCATGGCTTAAGAAATTCTCTGCCGATTTTTGTTGATGTAATATTTGATACCAGTGACTCAGCTGATCAACGAATGCCATCAGTTTGCCCAACAACTCTCCTTGGCTGCCCATAACGCCAGATACTGGCCAGTATTGGTCTAGTGCATGGGCATTGTCTGGCATCACCAGCCCTAACAATAACTGCTGCAAACCCTTGAACCAACTGTTGTCATCCCAACTCGGCAAACCTAAATCACTGCGATGAGATTCATCAAGACCCCAACGAATATTCGCTGAACTGAGCCAATGTTTTATTTGTTCTAAATCTTTTAATTCTATTTCGAATTTTTGCGCAATGGCAGGTACTTCTAAAAACTCAATCACATCGGTAATCGTTAAACGACTGCTCGGCAGCTGTAATAAACGCAAAAACGAATCAATGATTAAGTTTTCTTTATTCAATGCTTGGTCGGCAATGGCCCAAGGAATGCGTAATTCATCAGAGGCGCTGCCAAATACCGCTTCAATATACGGCGCATAAATATCAATGTCTGGCACCATCACCAAAATATCACGGGGCTTTAGAGCATCCCCTGTGTTATTGGCGGCGGCATCTTGATCAAACCAACTCAACATCTGATCGAACAGCGTTTGTACTTCCCGCAGCGGTGAGTGGGCACTGACAAACTGAATACTCTGATCATTTTTAGCGATGGCTAACTTAGCATGGCTATTTTTTAAGGCTGTTATGCCAAACGCAGCTTCACTGCGGTTTTTCAATTCTAAAAAATCGAGCTGGATATTTTTCAACAAGTTATTCGCAGACCCTTGCTCATCTTGCGCAATATCAACAAAGGCTTCGATGTCTTGAAAGTATTTTTCACGCCCGCCTTCATTTGCGGCTTCATGTGTGAGCGTCACAAAGTCTCGACCTAAGCGTCCCCAAGAGGCTAATAATGGATTACCCACGGTAAAATAATTCGCTAAACTGGCGTCTTTTTGCAGTAATTTAGCCCGCGTTTTTTCATTAACAATATCGCCCCAATAGTTACGGCAAGGATTTAATAAAAAGAAGTGCACATCAACATGTTCACTGAGGGCATTCAAAACTTGCCAATAGGTTCCTGGAAGTGCCGCGATACCGAAGACAAATATTCGTGCAGGTTGCTCTGCTGAGCTGGTCGGTAATAAATTCTTAAGGCCGTCTTTGCCTGCGCGCATAATGTCGACTAACTGATCGGTTAAACGTGCACGGTGAAACAAGCTATGACCCAGTTGTTCACTGTCAGCAACCAAGCGCCGCCATAATTCAGGCTGCCAAGGTTGGTTGCTAATATCACCGCCTTCAATTTCATCTTTACCGGCTTCCCACGCTAATAACCAATCAGGGCGATAGACTAAATATTGATCAAAGGTATCGGCAATTTTTTCAGCAAGAGCAAAGACTTTTTGCTGGTTAATTTTCGAACGGATTTTATTAGATTTTTCGTCGTTTTGCGCTTCTTCACTTTCTGTAATGTCAGCCTTATTATCATCTAGATAGTGAGCAATGGGGGCAAACAGCTCTTCATTCTCTTTCTCATTAATTAAGGTCGGTAATAAACGCATCAACTTCCACGTCATCGACTCTTTTTCGAAATGAGAACGCTCAGGTAAATCAGGCTTAACCGAGTTGTATACTTTCCATACAAAACTCGAGGGTAAAGGAAATTCAATATTCGCAGCAATACCCAATGACTCAGCGACTTGCAGCTTTAACCAATGCGCCATGCCTTGGCTTTGCACCAAGATTTGTTCTGGTATAAAAGGATCACTATCCCCCTGCCTCATTTGGTGAACAAGAAGCTCTTTTAATACATCAAGATCATTGGAGTGATAAAGTCTGAACATCCGAGCGCCACGCTTTAATAAGTACAAATAACAAAAGATCTAATTTATCATTTATTGTCTCATACCGCATTTTTAACTGGCACAAAAAAGCCCCACGCAAAAAATGCATGAGGCTAGTTTTTACTGCTAAGTGATATTAGCTGCTAGGAACTAATGTATTAGCATCTAAACGACCAGAGCTGATTGGATAGATTTTGAACTTAGCCACTTTGGCCACTGGCGTAGTTCCATCAGCAGCAAGTTCAACATAGTTACCATTCGTAGCGACTACATCCGCTATATTTTCATTGACTGTAATATCTCCAACAAAATTCCACTCAGCGGTTGCGACTTCGGGTGTAAACGTTACGGCTAAGAAACCACGACGATTAGCATCCATGTACTGTAAATCATCAATTAAAGCAATAATTGAGCTTTCAAAGCCAACCTTCTCAGCAGCACCTAACGATAGGTATTGATCGAAGCCTGGAGAGGTTACTGAAGATGTCGCTAATTCAACACCAACAGAACGTTCGCTTAGCTCACCCGTTGTCTGATCATTCACAAAACGCAGGTTACTTGCCCAAGCATTGTGTGTATCACCCGCTAAAGTAACAACGTTTTTACCTAACAAGTTCGCACGATTCAGTATTTGTTCACGCTCAACAAAATAACCATCCCATGAGTCTAAGTTATAAGGCGCGGTGGTTGATAATCTTAGCTTTTCAGCATCCGTTACTGATGGATCACCTGCATTCAAGCGCAGCTTCAACGCATAAAGTTCGCCAATAGCTGTATTAACAGCAATCTGCTCAACAGAAGCATCTAGCCCTGCTTCTAGCTTAGCGATTAAGCCACCGAGGTGAAGTAGTAGTTCAACAGGAACAAATATGCGCCCCATTAGAACTTGCTGGCCCAATACTTCCCAAGTAGTGGTTGAATTAGACCATTCACGTATCAACCAAGATAGCTGCTCTTCTCCGATCAAACGACGAGTAGGATCTGCTATCAAAGCTGCTGCATCTGCGCCTGCCGCTAACAAGTCATTCGTGGTAAGTGGCTTATCACGAGCAATGTGGCGAGTATCCATCATATTTAATGACAGTAGCTCACCAAATTTGAAGTTGCGATAGATCTTTTCACGATTCGAACCAGTACGAATAGGTAACCACTCATGGTACGCCTGGAAAGCTGCTGCTCTTCGTTCAGCAAAATCACCTTCATCTTCGTTATGATTTTGAGCACCCTCTTTATAGGAGTCGTTTGCTAATTCATGATCATCCCATACACAGATGAATGGCTTCATTTTATGAACTAGCTGTGCTTTCTCGTCGATGCGGTACTGTGCGTAGCGTCCACGATAATCATCAAGTGTTATAACTTCTGATAATTGATCAGGTGCACGGCCTGCAACCGATATAACAGGATATTCGCCCGTTTGATATTCATAGATGTAATCACCAAGATGGATAACGACATCAGCATCAGACCGAGCGATGGCCTGATAAACATTGAAGAAACCTGCCGGGTAGTTAGCACATGAACAAACCGCTAACTTAACACTTTCAACATAACCAACAGGCAGAGTTTTAGTTTCACCTATTGTTGACTTAACACCTAGCGGGCCAGTGAATTCATAATAATACGTTGTATTCGCTAACAATCTATCAGCATCGATTTTAACGGTGTAATCAACATCTCTATTGGTTTCAACGATGCCTGAAGATACAACATCAGTCATCGCAGCATCAGTGGCTACTTTCCATTCAACAGGCACTTTTTTCTTAGCACTCGCGTCGTCATCCGTAAGCGTCACACGAGTCCAAATAATCACGCGATCAGATAAAGGGTCACCTGATGCAACGCCGTGTCCAAATTGAACGACTAGCTTAGAGTCAGATAGTGATAATGAGTCATCGTCGTCATCAGCACCACAGCCTGAGAGTGCCATAGGTACAGCTACTGCGCTAGCACCTACCGCGGCACTTTTCATAAAAGAGCGGCGGGTTAAATCAGTTTTAATTGTCATGTTTTTAAATCCAACGGTAATTATTATAATGTGGAGACTCAACTAATACTTTAGCTTGATCATAATTCTCTCACTACACTAGTTTTTACCGATTAAGTCCGCCCCTGACAAGCCCATTATGTAATGATTTGTTATTAGTTCACAGAAAATTCAATTAACGCCGAATTTAACCTGTCATTACGCAAAAAAACCTATTTATTTTCACAAATAGGTTTTTTATTGAACAATAAAGCATCACATAAATTTCGATCAAATTTTCATTCTGTATTCGCAATAAAGGCAATTCTCTTCTCTTCGCTGGCAATATACTTTAACCATTGTGCTGCCATTTTCTCAGCTTCAGTAAAATGCGAGGCCATTTCAAATTCAGCTTTTGCTAATAACAAATCTTTCATATTAAACAAGATCAAGCCCTTTAAAATTCTAGCATCATGCTCTGGCACTGCTGATTTAGAGTCAGGAATATTCTTATCAATCGCGTTATCGATATTGGTTAATGCTTGATTCCATTCTTGCCTTTCTGTATGTATTTGAGCCAACTTATAATAATCTTTGGCCGAATCAGATAACCCTGCCGCTTTTGCCATTACGACAATCGCTTGTTCATACTCTTTTGCTAACATTAAAGCATCTCCTAACAGAGATAAGTTTTTTGCATTTTCGCTAATACTTTTATCCTTCATGCCTTGTAACAAAATCTGTGCAGATTTATAGGGAATGTCTTTACCCAACATGGCTTGAGCTAAGTTCACTTGCTGGGCTTCTTTTGATAACAAACCTTGCTCGTAAGCCGCTTCCAATGTTGCTAACTCAGCATCAGATTTACCCAACTCATTATAGATCGCTGATAATTGAATCCAATACTGTGATGCAGAAGCCGAGTCAGGATAAAAAGCAATCAGATCCTTTAAACAACGCTCCATCGATACATAGTCTTTATTTTGAAAATAAACAGCACGCTCAATCAACAACCAATTTTCACGAGGTTTTTTACCTTTATCCAGCGTCATACTGATGGCATGTTTCACATCAGGCAAAGCGTGTTTGAATTGCTCAAGTTGATAATGCACCTGGGCTCTAATCACATAAGCTTCAGCGCCTGGATTTTCTACAACATCAAACCATTTATTCAGCGTCACAAGTGCTGTTTTATAATTTTGTTGAATTAAATATAATTTTGCCAAACTGTATAACGTTGTTTGCAGTAGACTTTCTGGTACACGCTTACCTGCAATAATTTTTTCATACGCTTCAGCAGCAGCGCTATAATTTTCCTGATTAAAATGCATATAAGCATGCATATTCCAAGTCATCGCAACTTCATAAGAATTACGCTTTATATTGGCAATCGACGTTAAGGTTGATGCGGCTTCCGAATATTTTTTTTCGTCCGTCAACTCGCGTACTTTATCTAATTTCTTAAATATTTTAGGTCGCATGGTTTGAGCACGACGAACCCGTTTATTTTTGGCTGTTTTCTTACTCTCTACAGCGGAGGTATTTTGTTGAGCACCACCTGTAGAATTATTAGCATCGGATAGCACTGTTGAGCTATACGTTGAAAACATAGCGACAACGGCTGTTAAAATACATCCAGAAAGTATTTTTCTAGATTTAATCTTATGACTCGATATATTGTTAAAAATTTCTCTATTCATTATAAGCTCCTACCTAATCAACTCGATCTAACGTTCGGCTTGATCTTGCAAACCTAGTGCTTTAAAGATTATTTACTGCTTTTATCTAATTCAAAACGAATAATATTACGAACGCCTGTAACAACTTGCGCCTTACCATCCATTATTTTAGGTTTATACTTAAACTTTTTAACCGCATTCATGGCGGCCCGATTAAAAATATTGGGCGGATTAGCATCGATTACCTTAGGATCAATCACCGTTCCCAATGCAGTCACAGTGAACTCAACCGTCACATGCCCTTCAATACCTTTTTGCAATGCTCGCCTAGGATATTGAGGCGCTACTTTTACAATCGGTAAAAAGTCACCATCACCGCCAGAGCCCGCTAAACCGGCATCAATATTTAAATCCGCTGATAAATCGATAGAACCGATGTCAAATGCATTTGCCGATTGAGCTTCAACGCTTGGCTTAGGCAAATCTGGTTTTGGCGGCTCAACAGGCGGGGCCGGTGGTTTGTTAACTTTTCGTTGCTTTGTCTGCACATCCTCATCTTGCGACACGTCGACAAATTCAATCAATCGGCCAAAACTTTCTTCATTCACAACTGAGTTGCCAGAAGAAATCAATGTCTGCATCATCCAAAAAACAGCGAACGTCGCAAGTGATGCAACCATAATTGCAAATAACCATCTAACGACAGGATTTACGCCTTGAGATACCATGCTATTTCTTCTCTGTTGCCAGTGAAACATCTGTAACACCCGCCTCTCGCGCAGCATCCATAACGGCGACCAAGGTTTTGGTTTTAGCCTCTTCATCAGCCTGAACAACGACAGTGCCTTGAGGATTTTCTGCATGTAAGCGCTCGATGTTTGCTCGAACCTGCCCCTCATCAATTTTACGTTTATTAATCCAAATCTCGCCAAGATCATTAATCGCAATTAAGATACTCGCTCGTGGTTTAGCCGTAGAAGTGCTGGCATCGGGACGATTCACTTCAATACCCGATTCTTTTACAAATGATGCCGTCACAATAAAGAAAATTAGCATAATAAAAACAACGTCCAGCATCGGCGTAATATCAATACCGTCTTCGTCGTTTTCTACTGCTAAGTTTGAGAATCCACGTCTCATACTTTTACCCTCAATTTAATTAATACTTTTTTAAAATAACCGTGATGGCAAATGCATCATCACGATTCAATAATTAATAGTTTTTAATGATCAAACGTCATTTTATCTTCAAGCTGAGCTTTTTGACGCTGGATATAACGTTGTAATAACGACAAAGCAAATACCCCGGTAATCGCACCAACCATCCCGGCCATAGTCGGTATCGTTGCTTTTGAAATACCTGACGCCATCGCTTTTGGACTGCCACTGCCCAAGAAGGCCATAATGTCGAAGACTTCAATCATGCCGGTAACCGTACCTAATAAACCAAACAATGGGCACAGCCCTACTAGCATTTTTATCGTCGTCATATTCGTTTCTAGTGCCATTCTTACTTGACTCGTCAGGTCATCTCTAACTTGATGAGCGTGCCAAGAGGTTCGTTCTTTTCGGCTTTCCCACTCCCCTACAGCTTGTGCAAGCTGCGGGTGATAAGTAAAAGAGAAGAATACAATTCGCTCTAAAATAAAAAGCCATAATAAGAAGATCACCAACAGGAGGGCGAACAGCACATCGCCGCCACGCTCCATAAATAAATAAACCTGTTCGTAAGCTGTAAACATATCAATTAAGCCTTCGCTAGAGATAACTGTTCAGATTTTCGCGCCAAAATACCTGTCGCTCTCTCTTCTAAAATAGTAATCAATGCACGGCTGCGGTTGTTGGTCATGGTGTGTAAGAACACACAAGGAATCGCAGCAACAAGGCCTAATACCGTTGTAATCAACGCTTGAGAAATACCGCCTGCCATTAACTTAGGATCACCCGTTCCAAATAAAGACATCGTCTCGAATACATCAATCATGCCCGTTACCGTTCCTAACAAGCCTAACAAAGGCGCAACGACTGAAATGATTTTTATCCAGTTAATGCCTCGAGTCAGACTCGGTATTTCTGATGAAATCGCTTCACTTAAATGCAGCTCTAAGGTTTCAACATCAGTATTACCGTTGTTTTGATATACGGTCATGATTCGGCCTAAAGCATTATCATTATTTGCACTGTCGCTGTTCATTTGCTTTTTCATTCGCGCTGTTTCAGCGGTTAGCTTTATCATTCTCCAGATCGCTAATAACACACCAATGATGGCCAATGACAAAATGATATAACCGACCACTCCGCCTTGATCGATTCGTTCGCCTAGACCCGCTGATTGCCCCATTATCTGTAACAGTTGGCCACGAGAAGGATCAATCCAAAATCCTGAGAAATTAGTTTCTGTTGTTGAAGGTTGTACAGATTCTAAATCCGCAGCAGGGCCGTTATAACGACTGCCTGGCTGTGACGCGAGTTCAACCAACTTTTGTGATTCATAATCAAAGGTCAAATACTGGCCTTCTGAAATCGCATTAAAGCTGCCTAAACGAACGACCTGTTTTTTTACCGTATCGCCGGTTGGCAATACGACGTCAGCTTGATAGCTAGAAACTTTTCCAGACAAGGTCATTTCACGCTGCATTTCAAACCATAATTGCTCTAGTTCTTCTATTGAAGGCAATTTAGAACTGGAACCTGCCGTCGAGATCAATTCATCTAAAAATTGTTCGCGACCAGCTGTTGCAGGGTTTTCATTCAATTCAGAAGTAATTAAAGAACCTTCAAAAATCCCTTTGCTATCACCCGCTACTTGCTGAAGTACGCCAAACAGTTCTTTTAAGCTGCCTAAGCGGTTGGTTAATCGTTCTTGTGCGGCGGTAATATCAGTCTCATTAGTTGCAAATGCAGCCTCCTTCGTTGCACTGTCATTTTCTAATGCTGTACGCTGATCTTTAGCCTTTTGTAATATATTTTGTTGCTGTTGTTTGTCAGAATTAAAACGCTGCATACGCGATCTAAATTCACTGTCATCACGTGCCTGTCCTTGCTTAACAAGATTCAGCAGTGAATCAACATCAATATTTTCCGCATGAGATGGTGTAATAAGTGTTAACGATGCTCCGATGCCAATAGCAATACTGAAAGCCAGTTTTTTTACTTTATTTAGTGTCTTTGCCTGAAATCGTTTTTTTGAAATGAAAGCAGTCATTATTTAATATCTCCATTTGCGATATTGGAGTTAAGAAGTGAAGTGCTCATTGAAGGAGCTGCAACAGGGATTTTAATCAGACTTGGGGCGGCTTGTTCACGCGCGATACGCAGTGCTGTATTTAACTTACCTTTATACTCAGCTTCTAAAGGCTTCCACTCTTTAGCTTGTTGATCCCAAATACCTAGACTCTCTCCGTCTAAAGATAAAAACATTAAACTAATGCGACCAACACGTAAGAAATCGACTTCACGTTCGGCTGATTTGTCTACTGATGAACCGCTCAAATTAATCGTGCTGCGATAGGTTTTTATCGTGCGTCCGTAATCCATTTCTTTCTGATAAGCATCCATAACATTGCGATATTTTTCAGCAACAGTCACATCAGAACGCCCCATTAAGTCTTTTAGATTGGCTACACGATCTTGACGCTCTGCTTTTTGAAAAGGAACATCGGCTTCAACAAAGCGATCCAAAGCATCAATCATACGTAACATTAACGGAGTGATTTGACGCTCTATTAGCGTTACTTTACGAATGCTATTTTCGATATCATTTTTTTCAGAATTTTGATCAGCCAGCTGTTTATTAAGCTGGGTAATATAAACTTCTAAGCCTTCAATTTCTTTACTTACACCTCGATATTCACGTTCGCTGCTACGAATATCAGCATCAATTGCATCAATGGTTAACTGAGATTTAATTGCCTTATCAGCACGTTGCTCACCCTTTGCTAATACTGAATTTAATGCTTTACCTGTTTCTAGATTCGTCACTGAATCTGCAGAAAAAGCCATAGGAGCCGTTAGTAGTGCACCCGAGGTAAGAAGAATCCCTGCAATATGTTTTTTTAAATAATGCTGTTGAATACGCATTGCATAATCACCGTTTTAAATCGAAAAATACAAGCCACTTATCATAAGTGACCCACTGTTAATTTGATGGAAACACCATAAACCAGCAATGTGACAAAACGATTACAGAGGATAGTTGGATTACAATTTAGTTGCAGAAGTGTTGCAGAAAGAATTCATTTAGATGACATATAACTATTAAGTCGAAACGAAAACAGCCCCTCTGGAAAACCAGAGGGGCTGCTTTATCAAGCTTAATCTTTACTTAAAGATCACTCACCTTGAGTTTCAATACCTGTAAGAGATCCAGGAATTGTCCAACCAGCCCACCATGCAGAAGCTGCGGCAGTACCCGGAGCAACTGCACCAACATACGTTGTATTATCAAATGCGAAGCCAGAACCATTATCCACTTCAGCAAAATCAACCTGTGCAACAGAGCTAACCGTTAATGCAACCGCTTCATCCAAATCTAAAGTAGCAGCACCTACGGTACCCACTTCTGAATCTGCAACACGTTCAGCATAGAATTTATCATCACATTGACCTATAACATTGCTCAATACCACATTAGATTTGCTATCTACACCGTCCTGGTGAGTCGTATTTTCTCCTGTTGTTTCATCATCATCAGTATTTGAATCATCGATACGAACACAGTCATCAAAGTTAAGAACTGCTGAGTTGTATACACGAGCCGTCACAGAACCGCGTAAGCGCATACCTGGCTGCAGACCTTTACCCTTAGAGTTGGTCGCCTTGTTCACTTCACTACCAACAATCGTTACGTTAGCAATTGCGCCTTGTGTTTGTGTAACATAATCCTCGTCTGAAGAGTTTGCTTCGATACCACGTGGATCATTCGAACCAGAAGGTGTTGTCTTGTTTGGATTTTTACGAATAATGGCATATTGAATATTACCCTGATAACCTTCATCGAAATCGATATCGTCATCATCGTTATTGGTCAATACAGCGTGAGTTACGTTAACCGTACCACCAAACCATTCAATACCATCATCTAGATTATTGTGAACCTGAATGTAATCAACAGTCGTTGCATGGCCAACACCTTGCAGAGTTAAACCATTAATTTCATTGTTTGGACCTGCTACGCGACCAGCTTCAGCGATTCGAACATACTTTATAGTACCGCTGTTATCAGCTTTGTCGCTACCACCAAACTTACCAATGCCGTCACCACCTTCGCCGTCAACATTACACACAGTACCCGTACCAAAACAAGGCCCTGTATTACCCGCTCCATACTGAGGAGCAAAACCTTGTACAACTACACCGCCCCACTCGCCTTCGCCATCGAAGTTATCATCTTCAATAGAAGAAAAGGTAATTGGCTGAGCTGCAGTTCCTTCTGCTTCAATTTTAGAACCACGGGTTATTAGCAATACGCCTGTGTTAAACGCTTTAACATGAACACCTGGTTCGATTGTTAGTGTTACGCCTGCCGCCTTGGCCGCTGTAACTGCTGCTTGATCTGTTAATTCAACGTTACCCGCACCCACAGTAACAAAACCACTTAAGCGCCATTCTTTATCCGCTGTTAATGTTAAGTCCTGTGAAATAGTACCTGCTAAAGTACAAACATCTTCAATACAAGTAACGCCAGAAGACGAGTTATTATTGCTATTACTACTGCTACTACTATCGCCACCGCAACCGACTAATGAGGCTGATAAGATTGCTGTTGCAAGTAGTGTTTTATTCATATTCATTATTTACTTCCTATTTATAATGTCTAACGTTATTAATTTATCGATTAGTATTATGGTTAAGTTTTATTACAATTAAATTACAACTATTTTTAATATTAAAATTTCTTTTCCAATGTCATATTAAAACCAATACCGTTGTAATAACTTTCGATTTCATTTCCATCACGACTGTATACAACCTTCGCATCGGTTAAGTTTGTCGCTTTTGCCTTAAGCCCTGTAAACTCATCAATTTCATATTGATACACCATATCCAGCGACATACGTCCTTCTTCTACTTCAGGTGCCAATGCACGAGATGCCTTATAAATACGATCATCAAAGTAATTAACTAGAAAGGTTAGGTTTTGGCCTGTGGGTAGGTGATCTAAACCAAATTGAATATTCGCTAAGTGCTCAGACTGTCCTTGCAGCTTACGTTTTTCTGTTTTTTCCAAACCTGCCGTTTCTTCACTTAATGTCACTTCGGCATCAAGCAGAGTGTAATTTCCAGAAACAAACCCCATCCAATTATCAGTGTCGAGAACATCTTTTCGGAAGTCGATTTCTAAACCTTGCAAGTTTGCTGAATCTTCATTGCGAAAAGTAGAACCATCAGATGCACTACCAGAAGCACTCGGAATACTTCTTTCAATAGGATCTGTTATTGATTTGTTAAATAGAGCAAGTGTTACGCTTTCATTATCTGAAAAATAATACTCAGCACGCACATCCAAGTTTGTTATTTTTGATATCTGTAAATTTGGATTACCAAAAATTTGCTCATCCGTTTCAGGATCGTATTGAACAGATTTAGAGCGTTCTGTTAGCCCTGGTCGTGATAAGGTTTGGCTCATACCTGCACGGAATTGCAACTCGTCATTAAACATCCAATTTAAAGAAACTACCGGTAAGATATCATCTGAATCGAGTGTATTATTTGCCGCTGGCTGTCTGGAATACTCTAACTCTTGACTTGAACTTTCAGAGCGAACCCCCAAAAGAAAACTTAACTTTTCAAAACTCAGCTCCGCCGATCCATAAAAAGCATTGATTGTATCAGTAGCATCATAAGAATCTGTTGGTGAAGTGGTTACTTGATAACGAACAGAGGCGTTATCAAAATTTTCTGGTGCTAGAATATTTTCAATATCTTGACTGAGGTTTAGTGCATTATCAGTGGCGTTAACGCCAAAACGTGATAGTTCTACTTCGCGGTCTTTTATCGACGCTAAATATCCAGTCTTTAGTTTGACCCCAATTACATCGGTGAGCATAGAATCAAACGTATAGTCCACACCAAAATCAATCGCATTTTCAGTTAAGTCTGAAAAACGACGCTCTACCGACGTAGCACTCAAGGTATTGTCAGTATAAGTATAAGTACGACGATCGGGTTCATGACGTGTCGTTTGACCCAAACCTACTCGCCAATCTAACTTATGATCTTCACCAATAAAGTGCTCACCAATAAACTGCTGAGATGCAAACTGACGCTCAACCCACTCTAACGTTGCCTTGTCTACAGTTTTTCCCTCTTCATCATCGTAAACTGAAGAAGTACGGATTGAATTATCTGTTTTACGCAACAAAATTGTTTTACTGGTTAAAGTATTGCTTTCACCCTCTTGGCTAAATACAAGATACCCCGTTAAGTCTGTTTTAATTTTAGTACGTTCATAATCACCCGATCCCTCTAGGTCATCGATTTTCCCGTCATGTCGCGCTTCCCACTTATTTTTGTATTGAAAAGCACTATAGTAGCCACGTGTTTTACCATCGACTTCATAGACATCGCCGTGTGCAATAGAGAACCCTGTTTCAGGTCGAGCCGTTACTTGATTTACTGAAAAATTATTATCAAATGGTTTCCCTAGCTCTGCGGCTTCACTGGGTGAGGTACAAACATTGGGATCAAACGAGCAATAATCAATTGCATTTTGTCCGCCGTTGGTGAACGAATCTATTTTACTAGGAACATCTCGCGTCCCATCATCAAAACCTAAATAATCTGTTTCACCACCTTGATAAGAATTTACATCACTAAAAGTCGTACGATTATTCATACCCAAGGTTAACGACATCTTTGTGGTTAATTCATCAGGAAGTCCCTTCGTCTTCATTCTAATCGCGCCACCAGTGGTATCACCTGGCAGATCTGGGGTATAACTTTTTTGGATATCAATACTACCCAGCACACTCGATGGGAATAAATCTAATGGCACATCACGACGCATAGGATCGGTACTGGGCATAAGAGAACCGTTCAAGGTTGAGGAAATATATCGCCCCTGCAAGCCCCGAATAACAGCAAACTGTCCATTAACTAACGAAACACCCGATACCCGCTTTAAGGCAGAAGCAGCATTTGAATCGCCAAAGCGTGTGAACTGTTCTGAACCAATAGAATCAAGTACTGCACTAGAATCACGCTCTTGCGCAGTGATTGAATCAGCGACATAGGTGCCTATGGCAACTACTTCTTCAATGATGCCGTCCCCCGACATACTTAGATCAACATTTACAGCGGTCGCCACATTCGCCAAGACTCTTAAGTTACGAATTTTCTTTTGACCATATTCGCTATGCTCAATCATCACTTCATAAGCGCCGCGAGGTACTTCAAATTCAAAATAGCCCTGTTGATTGGTAACCGTCTCTAGCCCTTGAGACAAACTGACTTTGGCACCCACGATTCCTGCATCAGTTTCTTTGGAAATTAAATAACCCGATAGCGTTCCTGTCGCAACGTCACCATCAGCAAAAACATTCACATCTGCCAGAGCTTCTCCAGCGACTAACTCTACTTGTACCTCAGCATTTTGATCTGCGGTAAGTGTAAACTCAGCTTCTCCTGCCCACTCACCCATTTGACTGAATTCAACTTGATGGTCACCCTCTTCTACATCAAAACTAATAAAGCCATTGCTGCGTACTAATTTTTGTTTGCCATCAACTGTAATCGCTAAATCACTGACGGGTTTTCCATCTTCAGTCACATAAAATACAGTTTCAGCGGCATGCACTTGCATAACAGATAATCCTGCCGTGAGTGCGGAAACGAACGAGATAGCACCGAATAAAGATGGTGCGAATTTGGATTTCATAACTTACCCCAAAAATTCAACTTCAAAATGATTTGAGGGCAAGTTACTACAGATTTATGACAGGACTGTTACAGCTAGATGGACGTTACTATTAAACATGAAAATAAAATAATATTATTACTTGGCTATAAACTGATTAAGAAATATCTAATATTTGATAGATTTTTGCTTGAGTAAATAGCGTTACCAACTCAGGTTCCACATGACCACATTCAACTTCACTTTGTAATATCGTCAATGCTCGTTCTAAAGACACTACCGCTTTATAGGGACGATCTTTTGCGGTTAACGCATCAAAAATGTCACATACCGCCATAATTCTTGCTCCAAAAGGGATCTCATTATTTTTTAGTCCATTGGGATAACCACAGCCATTTAACTTTTCATGATGTGCTCCTGCAATTTTGGGAATATTACTTAATTCGGGTGTCCATGGAATGGTCTTTAAGAATTCAATAGTATGGCTCACGTGGCTTTCAATCTCTAATCTCTCGTCGGTCGTTAAACTACCTCGCTTAATAGAGAGCGCACCAAATTCAAGCTCATCAATCAAACCACGAGAGTTCCCATGTATGTCTTCTACTATATACTCTCGTATCTGCTTTAAGTGCTCAAACGTACCTTCAGATAATAAGCTGGGTTCATTAGCCTCTGCAACGGCCTGCATGTAATCATTTAAGCGCTGGAGCTTAGTCATCTCTTCTATTGTTAATATCTCTTCTACATCTGAACGTAATTGTTGTTTCTTTAATAATAAAAACTTTTGTTTTAAATAATAATTACTAATGCGCTCCTTTTCCCAAGCAATGCGATAAATAAACTGACCATAAGCTTCGGGAGACAATTTTTTAGCTTTTGTTAGTATGTGTTCACGTACCCCGACTTTACCAAAATCATGTAAGAGAGCAGCAAATCTAAGCTCTCTCATTTCATCATTATTAAAGTGCATATTTTGAAATTTACCGACATCACACTTATTGGCTGTTTCAGCTAACGCACAGGTTAGTTCCGCCACCCTAAACGAATGACCACTGGTCGTGGGATCTCTTTGCTCGATTGCTCTAACGGAGGCTTTTACAAAACCATCAAAAAGTAAGTTAACTCGATCGATCAATACATTATTTTCAATAGCAACAGCAGCTTGACTGGCAAGTGCTTGTAAAATCGGAATAATTTTTTGATCAAACCCAATCGTCTCTCTCAACACAATATCAGGAGTACTTAAAGAAATACTAATGCTGCGTTTTCGGTTAATAAATTGAATCACACCAATCACCAGCCCCTGATGATTGCGCATGGGAATGACTAACATAGAGCATGTTCTATAGTTCATACTCTGATCAAATGAAGCATTGAACTGATAAATACTAGAAGCGGGTAAATCATAAACGTCATCGAGGTTTATAATTTCTCCCGTTAATGCTGAATAGCCAGCCACCGATCGATTATCTAAACCAAAGCGCTGCTCTTGAAAATGAAAATCGATGGAATCATTTTGGGTTAATTTGAAGACAAGGTCGGGAGCTGGATGACTCTCGTTCGCAGCATGTCGGTCAATAAGGAAAATAGACGCTGCATCGCAGCACGCCAATAACCGCGATTCTTTTAGAATACGTGCTAATAAAACATCGTGGTCCCTCTCTGCAGACAGCGCTTGACCTACATCTAATAAACGAGACATCTGTTCATGATCATGCTGTAAATCTCTATGGCTTAGCTCTAATTGCTGTTTAATATTAAGGTGGTTCAGTGCTTTTATAAGTGCACTTTTTAAAAAGACTTCGGGAATACCCGTAGGTACAAGGATGCACTCATCATCATCGACAGGATGCTCAATGATAAAAATGGCCGTAGAACACGCTTTCTTCCAGTTCAGTAAACTGAATTGATTGAGCGCAGCTTGATCTAAAATAATGATGGAGGTGTTGAGAGGAATATATTCAGGCGAAGAAGCGAAACTGATAGCCGTCTCGAAATCGTTTTTTCGACTAAGAAAGTCATAGGATTTCTGATGACTGCAAGCGATCATAAAACTCGCAGCACCAATAGTGGAATCAATCATCTAAACTCCCATCACTACCAATAAACGCTACTATCAGCCTAGGTTAATTTAGAAGAATATCGAGGGAATAAACTTATTTCTCTTCCGCCAGTTTTTTATACGCGGCAAGCTGCTCTTCCGGGGTAGGCAGTTGTTCAATCGCGGCCTTCAAATATTCAACTTCATCCACTAAGAAATCAATGAACTTTCTCACCTTTAAAGATAGATATTGTCGACTTGGGTAAACGACAGAAATCGGCTCTGGCTTTAACTTCCAAGCTGGAAATAACGGAATCATGCTGCCTGAGAGTATGTATTCTCCTGCCATGAACATGGGTACAACGCCGATGCCAGCACCTTGAACGATACAATTTACACCTGCTGCGATGTGATTAGTCACAATATTAGGCTTAACTTTTACGGATATATTTTCTTCAGTTTCATGAAAAAACTCATAAGTTTCATCCAGCATGCCTTCACCGATCTTAACGACGTCTAGATGTGCTAGATCTGCAGGGCTACTGAGTGCTCCAAGCTTGGCAAGGTATTCAGGCGAAGCACAAATCACAGACTCAGTTTCTGCAATAGTACGTGCCACAAGAGAAGATTCAGGTAACTTGCCCAAGACCAATCCAAGATCAAATTTCTCTTCAATGAGGTTCACCTGATGATCTGTATGGGCAATTTCAATTCGAACTTCAGGATATATTTTTTGAAAACGAGTAACAAAGCGCCCAAAAATTCCACTTCCGATTAACATTGGCACTGATATTCTAAGCACGCCATGCGGATGATCTTGGCGATCAGCAATAACCGTATGAACATCCATTATCTCGCTCACTAAATGCTTACAGTTATTATAATAATCTCCTCCGACCTGAGTTAAGCTAATCTGGCGCGTAGAGCGTTGCAGTAATCGAGCCCCTAGATTGCTTTCCAGATCAGCAACCATGCGGCTTATTCTTGATTTGGGCACATTCAAAGCTTTGCCAGCAGCCGTAAAGCTACCCTCATCGACAACACGTATAAAAACCGCTAATTGATTTAAATCCAGCATATCCACAACTTTAATAATTATTGTTCTAAAAATAGAACAATATACCTATTTTTCTGCTAAAAAAGCAAGAATGTGAGCTATTTATTCACCCTATTTGTCATTATTTTAACCCTGTCTGAGTAACAAGATTATTTTGATAATTTTATGTAAAGATGGAGGCATTACCTATTGGGAGTATCGTGCCAAGATGATACTATCTAAGGATAAACCTAAATAATAAATACAAAAAAATATAGATAGGTAAATTAATGAGTGCAATTAACACACTGGGTACAGCCTTAGCGATTAGTTCGCTGACCCTTGCTATGTTTGGCTGTAAAGATCAAAACAACAGCGCTCCTGCGCCTCAGACAGTTACTTCTGCATCTAGTAGCAGCTCAAGCCAAAATGCAATCAAACTGACCCCAATTGATACCCTATCAATCACGGATTATGCTTTAGGACTTTGTATTAAAAATACTGGCCGCGAGTATGTTGAAGAAATTAATGCTCTTATTTGCAATAACAAAGGCATTCAGCACCTTGATGGTATTGAGCAACTTACTGAGTTAAAAACACTGCATTTAAACTTTAATCAGATTCAAGATATTAATCCGCTAGTTGAACTTAAAAAGTTAACTTCGCTGTATCTAAGTGGAAACCAGATTCAAAATCTAGAGCCATTAAGCGAATTAACTGAGCTTAAAGAACTTGGAATCCAAAAAAATTACGTTCAAGATCTTAGCCCACTTCAGTCAATGAGTTCTCTAAAATCACTGCATACACACAGCAATAGAATCAATAACTTTTCTATTCTTAGTGATTTGGATCTAGCTGAGTTGTCTGGTCAAAATAGACAAGAAAGCTGATCTCAAACCCAACTGCGATATTATTTTTTAACCCCTCATTCTTTTCTATACTGATAGTAATGACTTTTTGATCTAGGCCACTACCAACTGCTTATAAATCAAAAGACATATCCAGTATCTGCCAACCGTTCCTTTTAAAACACCGACTATAAATACAAAGCAACAACTCTGATACAGAGGGCTTAGCCTGAAAACTAATGCAGTTTTAGCTTCACTTTATTCTAAACAAAAAAAGACTCTGCCAAAATGGAAGAGTCTTTCTATATCCTTTCTCCTATATCTAATAAACCCAATCTGTTTATATACGCCTCTAATCTGAGTTTGTATCATTACAAAGCTTAATAAGCCTCAATAATAATTATTAATCTGTGGGTATTTAGCACTATTAGGATGCGCACTGAAATAATTATCAGGATGCAATGGCTTACTGGTATCACCCTGAATACCAGAGAGACGGTTAAACTCAGCTAAGCTATCAAGAGTATAGTTAGTAGTGCCAGACTCCTGAACTAATACTTGCTGATCATTTTTGGTAATATTCAATGCACCTAAATTAAACCAAAAGCCTGCTTTTGCAGTCTCATAGTCATATTTGATTGTGTCTGTGCCATTGGTATCAAGCTTAGTATCTGATTCATAAATAATATCTTTACTTTGCATAGAGATCCAAACGTTAGGAGCATCATCCAATACAAGATTTTGCAATGGGAACAATTGAGCTTGCGGTGAAGCCTCTGCAACTTTCGCGGCGTCTTCAACTTGACCACAAACAAGACCAGACCCATCACAAGGAGAGACCAAGGTTTTAGTCGGGTCAACATGAATATAGCCGGCGGTACGCACGCCACCTAAATAAGGTGCGAACGTAAACTCAGCCTTACCGATTGCAGCATCAACATACACATCTACGACAGGTCGAATGAAACCACTTACAGCATCTATCGCTTGACCCTGAACCCCCGTTGAAGAGCCGAAACCAATGCGTAAACCTGCAATTTTTCTTACACCACCATTAATAATATCAGAATCATCGTGAGCAAATTCAATAAAAGGTTTCTCGATAATAAAATCTTCTAGACTTTCAGTGCCATCAGCATTTTCAATAACACGGCCAAAGGTCATATCACGTAATTTAATATCAGTCTCAGTCCATGAACTCGCGTTGCGGTTTTCAAAGCCTGCGGGAAAAATGTCTTCTCGTGTAAATAAAGCACTGCTAGCATAATGATTTCCAAAGATTGCCGCTAAAGCTGCCCCAAATTTTTGAGCACCACTTAGACCTATAAGATCACCATAAACCAAAGCCGATGCACTGAATGGATTCCCTTCGCCATCATTATAGATACCACCACAAGTAATCTCATTACATCTCCAAGTATTGAAGTTTGCTGCAGCACGGTTATTAGCACAATGCCGACCTGGGCCATCACAAGTACTTGAATCGCCGCCTTCACGATGGAAAGTACCCAAGGACAACTCATCTATAATGACATTCATCTCAATCTTCAAACCCAGTGTCATTTTAGTAAAACTAATATCCTCTTGACCAGCAAAGCTAGACGGTTTCTCTTCTATTTTAAACAAGGCCTGACCAGTGACTTGCCCTAAAGATTCATCACTTAAAGCAGTATCACTTAATGAAGTTAGGTCAGCTGAACTCTGCCACGATACAAGCAATAGGCACAAAAGACGTAGAGCAAGTTGCGATGCAGATTTAATAAAAGAATAGTTTTTAATTATCATATTAATTCACCACAAATATAGAAACTTGAGTATTGGCCGGTAAACTGAGTTCACCATTTAACTTCAACCCCATTAAAAATGTACTTGTCGTTCCGGGGTTTACTTCTTCTGTGCTCGAAATGTAAATACCGGTTGTTTTAAAGTTGGTCGCTTTAATTTTATTAGGCAGTGTCCATTGCAAAGCTGACTTACCAGAATTTTTTAAATCTGAAACCAAATCAAATCCTAAGCCTTCAAACTCTAATGCCCCTTGAAGTTCATCAACAATCAAATATCCAGTTTCACCAGCAGTTGCATCCGCTTTTTTCTTACCTGATGTATTGGTAAATACAAAGCTACTTTCATCACCCAGGATGATTTTAGCATTAAGGGTAATACCACTCTGTCCTGCAACTTCATTCAATACATCATCACCAACAGGCACTAGCTCTGCAAAGCTGCTCATTATTAATGAAAACGATAAAGCGGCTGTAATAACTATTTTATTTATCATTATTAATTACCTATTAAATATCCATTGTGGTTATGCGAAGGTGTTGAACTTGCATGCCACGAATTTCAATGGTATTGCCAACATCAGGTTGAAATGCATAGTGATAGTTTTCAGGAGTTCCATCGTCAGCCATTCCACTTCTTAATCCCGTTCGTAATTCTGGATTGTACTTTTCACCAAAATAAATACTTTTTACATAAATGTTACTTTTTGGAGCAATACCAACAGACGCAGGTAAAGGCGATATTTCTATTTGAAGCTGATTATTCCCTTCTGCATCAGTGACATTATCAAGGGTCATAGGCTGATTACTAGTCCCTAATGTTGTGTAAATATCAATACCATTAAAAGTAAGACGACTGTCTATAGGAGTAGTAACATAGTCATTATTATCGATTGCTGCTTGCTTACTAGTAGATGTAGGTAACGAGGTAGAAACGGTTAGTTGATCTACATACAACCCCGTTGCACCTGCTATTGATACTCCGTGATTTGCAGTAGCGAATATATCTGAGTAGGTTCCATAAAAACGAAAGCCTTCTACATCAATAACCGCGCGAAAATTATTAGAGCCTCCTCCTATCAAATCATCAAAGCGTATATGAGCAGTAAACTTATCGGATATTGCATCTAAGTCAGATTCAAATTGTGCAGCTGCAGCCTGGTAGCCTGCGAGATTGTCTTCCTGTCTTTTATTGGATCGATCGACCTGACTTAGACTAGCACCAGGAAACTCTGATCGCATAACCGTCGTGGTGGTCATCATAGAATTACCAGGATCAGCTGCATCACCCGTAAAGATATCTACCGTTCTTAGATCACCTAAAAATACCGGATTATTAACTGTGCCAAAGTTTCCACCTGAATCGGCAGTACCTGAAACCGTTCCCGTTTTGTGTATTCTTAATTCACTAAAAATAAGTTGATCCTGATCAGGGGTTTCAACCAAATCTAGAGTAATCTCAAACTCACCAGGCCCAAGTGGAGCATTTGGGTCCACTCTTTTATCAGCACTGTGAATGGATAGATTATCAACAATGACACCAATCCCCTCACCCGTAGTCAATGACAGCTCGCTATCATTCATAGCTTCAAGTGCATAGCTGGGCAAACTTAATGCACTGATCATCAAGGGGAGGTTAATGTAACGTAAAACGAGTTTCTTCATAGAATCACTCTTACTCTGAATAGTTTATTATTTTTATGTTTCTAAGCTTTTAGCTTTTAAATTCTATATCTGAATGTCAGTTCAAAGATGGTATAAAAATGTTGTACTAATGTACAACATCTTTACCCTGTCTTTGCGAAACGACTATGGCAAGTACGTTCCTGAAAGATTTAACCACGTCCATCTTCTTGCACCTGCAGTGCGTCCTGAGTCACTGGCATAAGGCTCATAACCAGATGTAATGGCCGATTCTATAAAGAAAATACCAGGCCGATCAAGAGAATTAACCTTATCTCCCGTTACAGACCAACGTTGCCCAAGAGCTATATCCGAACCACAGTATTTTGCAAATAACCAAGCATCACCACCTGTATGGGATATACAGGATAATCCATTAGATTCTTCACCAAATACTAATTGCTCAGTAGTTGGATTGTAAGCAATACCATTTTGTCGATCGATTGTATTACAGGTTTTATTCTTAACCCTAGCATCAACACCTTCCCAATCAACACAGTTATTACCACCTTCATTATTATTTTCAATAGTCCGGAAATTTTGACTTACTGTAAATGGATGCTCTAGTTGAGAGAAAAGACCACCACTATTTTTATCATATATCACGCCTGTCTCAGGATCAGTAATAGTCAAACTTGCTATTAAATTTGTGTCTTTAATAACAAAAGGAAGCTGAAATTTTTCTAATAACGTTTTATCAGTAGAAGTAGCTGCAACTGTCGGTAACACACTAAAGGTAGAGGACAAACCATTTCCTGAAGGAAGTTGAGGACCTGAAGCTGATACTGATAAAGACCAATCAAACACTAGATCATTAAAACAGTTATGAGTAACACCTGCTTTCATTCTCATTTCCGTTAGTTCAGGATTCAAGTCAGCAGCATTAACCTGCCCCGTCACATAAAATCTTCCATCATTTTTCCACGTAGGATTAATTCTTGATGGTATGCCCGTGTAATCTTTGGTTAAGCCAGTAAAACCAATGGGACTAGAACCATTAGTAATCGTCAAAGCACTTGTAGCGCTGGATGCATCAATCAGGCCCACTGGAAGCGTATTTGAGAGTGATGCATCGTTATTAACTAAGCCTATACCAAACGATAAACTCGCAGATCCGTCGCAGTTGTCTACAATGGGAACGGTAATGGTTTTTTCCGTCTCGCCCGGCCCAAAAGATATGACTTGCTGAGGAGTTAAGTCACCGTAATGAACACCTTCAGCAGCACTCACAAAAGAACGCTTTAAAAACACTTCGAAAGTATTATTGTTAATACTATTATCAAAATCAGCTTCGGCATCGTCTGAAAGCAGACGGCTTTGAGTCGCCTGAATCGTTATGGTTTTTGTCGGTATTAATTCAGAAACAGTATAATTAGCTTCAGTAAACTTCAGTTTAATAGGCGTTGTATGGTCAGTAATTGTGATTGTAGTACTGCCATGATCCCCTGCTTCCGCAACATCGGGCGTCGTTGTGCTTATACCATTGCAGTTTGCTTTGTTAACCCAAGTCAGCACAATTGTTTCATTTGGATCATAACGCTGATCATCTGCTATTGTAATTTGTACAGATTTCTCAGCAGCATCCTGATCTTCCCAATAAATATCGCTCTGACCTGAAGCCGAAGAATTAAGGTATGAAATAGAGTAATCATCACTTAAGCCAGCGTCTCCCGTAAGACCTAAAGTGACACACATTTCACCATCATTACCATCCAATCGCTCTAAGGTCACAAGCACTACGTTACCCTGATCAACTTCATCAGCAGAATAAGATACTTGCTTAAAGCTAATGCGCCCTGGGGTAATATCATTAATTGTCTGAAAATATGATTTGTTCGTTCCTAGTATGGCACTGGTTGAAGGAACCGATAAAGTAGCGCTACCAGGGTCGGTTACCTTTATAAGGTTAACCGCGAAGATTTCATCGGTTTCAAAAACGTTGTCGAGAATCGTAGTAAAATCGATCGTCTTTGTTTGTCTTGCTTCAGGCGTTCCACTGGAGTTATCAGTAAAACTCAAACGACCCTGACCTAAAACATTACCATTCGGAGTACCTGAAATAGGGAACCCTGACTGAGTTATTGAAAAATCATCGGGGTTTATTGCTGTAACTGCCTGTATTTCATAAACAACGTCAAATGCTCCAAGACTATCAGTGCCAACGCGCTCTACCGTTATTACACCAGAGCCGCCTTCGTTTACTGCAATATTGTCAGATGCTGTCGACGGTGCTATTGCAATGGCACCATAAGGGTTAGGCGTTTTATCAACAATATTGACATCAATTAGACTGTTATTTCCCAGTCCCGGCTCAGTACTTCCTAAGCCTTCCAGTTCAATAGTAAAAGTCTCGGTACCCTCACGAAGCGAATCGCCAATTAATTCAACAATAATATTCTTGTCTTCGCGATCATGAACTGACCAAGTTAATATTCCTTGTCCTCTATCTGGATCACCCAATGGTTTAGGATCATCTTTCAATCTGAAATCTACATCGAGCGTCGCAGAATCAGACTGAATCTTAAATGCAACTGAAACAATACCATCATCACCTAGGAGGCGACTGACTGGAATTAATAGCTCATTAACATCATTTTCAATTTCATTTTCATCACCTATCTCTTGCTCGTTGGCAAATTGAAATTCACCTCTAGGCTGATCAGGAAATACTTTGCTTAGCTCTACTGCCGTTAAAGCTCGATCATAAATTCTAATATCATCAAAACCGCCTATTATTCCTTCTGATGCGTCAGGCACATTACCAAACACCCAATCGCCAGAAGCATAACCAGTACTCGCTCCCAACAATACTTTGGCGCTATCTGGAATAACATTCAATGGACTAGGATCAGGATAAGAGGTATCGATCTCTGCTTTATCAATATATAACTTAGTATTAGATCCATTCTTAACATAAGCGATTGTCATCCATTGCCCAACTCGAACAGTTTCAAGACTTAACTCTTGCTCATGAGGCCCAGTACTGACATCGCTGGTTGTATTATTAAACTGTATTTTTTTTGTGCTTTTATTAAAAAATAATCCTGGCTGCCTATTGCCCGCATTACCTTTTTGAATAAATCCAGCCCAATCAGATACTGGAAGACTATCTAATCTAAAACGATAAATGAGAGTATATTGATCTTGAGTTGTACCTACTTGCAGTCCTGTATTTGATCCATCAATAGAAAATGAATCAGCATCTCCGAGCTTGGCAAAATAGTCATTTGAATCATTTTTACGCGGAGTAATCTCGACCTGAGAGGTATTCAGAATAAGACTATGGCCATTACCACTCGCATCTAAACTAGGGTTGGTGTATTGATTAAAATCATAAGCTGCACGTAAAGGTGAGATGATTTTAATCGTCAGTATCGTCGTCGTCGTTGCGGGTGAATCTACATCGGCATCGGTAACTTGCAGCTGGATATCAAGATAATAATCATCATTTACCAAATCAACTTCAGGAATAGTGACGGTAGGTGTGTTTGCATCGATTAATATCGGTGTGATAACGGTATCCGTGCCAGTATTATTAGCCCCGACTCTCTGGTCAATAATTGTCCATTGATAGATTAGCCCAATATTATTACCTGTTTCTGGATCGATCGCCGTGACGGATAAATCAAAGCTTTGTTTTTCTGGAAACTCGCGACCTAATGATAATTCAATAACGGGCGACAAATTTACAATCGGTCCATTAGAAACCCACTCACCTTCTGTTTTAGCGTCATTCAAATTCATCCAAGCTTGGGTATTACCTGATAGCCTTAACGCTAGAGACAAGCGAGAGTTTTGATCGGCATCATGAGGTGCCGCAAACTGATAGTCCTTACCGAAGGCATCTTCACATGCAGCAAAGCCATCTTTCCATAAATCCGATGTTAAAGAAGCGGCTCCCACTAAAGCATTGGTGGCAACTTTCCATTCATAACCGTTTGTGCAGGCAAACCCTTGTTGCAACGATGCACCACCTGCATAGCACTGACCTGCTACCCAGTTCTTTTTACTATCGGTATTTAAATTGAAATAACCGCAGTCTTCTGCGTCACCCTCGACCACATTATTCGACGTAACAAAGTCTTGAAATTGGCTTGAGGCTGTCCAAAACCCTTCACTCACTTGGTCGCTGTAGTTAATCCAAACAAACTTATTATCAGGTAATGCATCGACCATAGCCGACAATGCGCTATTTGAGACTGCTGAATTAGGCGGACGATATTCCGCGCTATCTGCTAGTTTTTTACAATAACCAAAGCCTAAAGCAGACTCTGCTTTTTTATCAGTCAGCTCCCACTGAGCATCCCCCGAAGAATTGTTACCAAGATAACACGCGTGGTATGCGACATAGCCATTACACGATTCAGCAATCCACTGACCCGAAGAGTTAATTAATGCACAGTCTGCGTTATTACGATTCGTTGGCTGCCCTTCACCCCACCAAGCTTGGCGGGTTTGATTAGAAATAAAGAATTCTTCAAAGGCTAAATCCGTTCGATTTAGCCAAACTTTATTATAATCAGCTGAAATACCTGTACCACCGACTGGCAGTGTCGCCGCTTTAATCCCATCATTTTCGATGCTATCACGAGGAACAGCATACAGCGCTTGAAGCCCTTGCTGCTCATCACACACAGCAAAGCCTGATCGCCATTCATCTTGCTCTTCGGTGATAAACCAAGCACCGGTATCATAACAAGCAAAAGAGTGCTTTTCTGAACAAGAAACGTCTTGCCATAACCCAGTATCACGGTGAATTAAAGTACAATCTGCAACCCCGCCTGAATCACTTGTATTGCCTAAATTACCACCAAACCAGTTGGTATATTCCGTTCTATTTCCCAGCCAATAATTTTCAGAAAGAGAAAAATTATTGATATTGGAATAGTAATACACCCATGTTCTTTTCTTAGCGGCGGTGATACCCGCAATCGCTCGGCCTAAATTTGTATCTTCGCCATCATTAACAGGAACGCTGAAAAAATAGGCAGGGCCAAAATTATTCTTACACAACGAGTCTGCTTTGATCGGATCCCAAGAATTGACAGATTTAGTCTTAGAGGCTGCATTGCCATCGAGTGGTTCACCTGGCTTAGTCGTTGTTCCTAATGCTTGTGCAACCTGCCACTCACTGCCGTTGTAACACGCATAATGAGCACCGACATAATCACAATCATCAACAGTCCAAGCCCCTGTGCTCGCGTCACTTTCGCGATAAACACAACCCTGCTCTGATTCATTCACGCCAGTAGTACCCAAGTCATCACGACTTAGCTTATAGGTTAAACCTGGATCATAAGAAAAAGCCAGGCTTGTAAAAAATATTGTTATTGCGCCCAAAGTAAAAGACAGTAGCATGTGTTTCTTAGCCAATAATATTTGCATTACTTAATGACCCTTAATATGTAAATAACTAACGGAATCAACGTGGATATTTTCAAACCCAGCGCTACCTATAATGGCACCATTAATATTGATATCTCTAAATGAAATAGCTCCCTGCGTGCCACCCAAAGAAATATTTAGATGTGAGTCACTACCAATACCTTCACCTTTCAACTTAATATCATTCAATCTAAAATCATCGAACTCTAC
>Ga0209305_1000417_pt1 | contig 31459 bp, 32 predicted proteins | sample COGITO_mtgs_1103_FD_184792 | JGI IMG/M metagenome (GOLD analysis project Ga0209305, IMG submission 184792) | Pelagic marine microbial communities from North Sea - COGITO_mtgs_110321 (SPAdes) (version 2) | ecosystem: Environmental > Aquatic > Marine > Epipelagic ...
CGATACGGTTGAATTAAATCAAGCGGGCGTAGCAATCCATAAAGCCCCGACAGAATGCCTAGATGCGACTGCGCATAAGAGAAGTGCTCTTCTGTAAACGATTCTGCATCGAGCCCTGTATACACATCGCCTTTAAATGCCAATACCGCTGCTTTCGCATTATCTTTATCAAACGGCAAGCACCAATCATGAAAACGTTGCACGTTAAGTTCAGATAACTTACTGCTCAATTTCATTAAAGCGCTGATATCATCAGGGGACTGTGACTTAAGCTGATCTATTAATTCCGCAGAGTGCTCTAAGAACTCTCCTTGGGTATAAACCTCAGTAACCGCAGGTGTTTCAAAGTCGAGGGTTTTAGCAGGTGAAATTAGCGTTAACATAATATAAATCATTCATTCTGAATAAAGTCATATCATACCTAGCTTTACAGACATTTTAAATCAGCCTCTGTTGCCAATGAGGTATCAATTAAATCGCGTAGTCTAAAACATTAATAAACATCGGCACGTACACACTTAAGGTTTATAACAATGGCAAACACTTCCTTCGGCATGAAACTTCAAGGTTTGGGGCTAGGATTAGCCAGCCGCTTTGCAGCGCATCCTATTGTTCAAAAATATGGCCTAACAAAGCCTGCAGAAAAGTTCGCTTATTTAGCAACGAAAAAAGGCTTTCAACTGGTTCAAAAAGGATTAGCCAAAAAAAGCCTAGACAAGAATAACAAGAACAATATTAAGGCACTGCCCTCTCCACCGCCTTTATTTGACCTAACGCTCTCTGACGAACAGCAAATGATACGCGACAGCGTAAAAGCCTATGCACAAAACAACATCCGCCCTCTTGCCTCCGTCGCCGATGAGCAAGCAAAGCTACCTGAAAATTTACTACCAAGCTCACAAGACCTCGGTTTAAACTATTTTTCTATTCCCGAACACTTAGGCGGTGCTGGCCAATGCTCTCCCATGACCAGTGTCTTGGTCGCAGAAGACCTGGCTTGGGGCGATTTCTCTCTCGCCTTTGCCATACTCGCATCCACATCTGTTGTGAACAGCATAAGCCGCTGGGGCAATAAAACCCAACAAGCACTTTGGTTACCAAAATTCTGTGGTGAAGATACTCTTAACAATACCCCCATTAATGCGGCCATTGCCGTGCAAGAACCGCAACCCTTATTCAATAGCGCTTTATTACAAACTCATGCTAAAAACAATAAAAAAGGTTATCTACTCAACGGCACTAAATCCCTCGTACCTTTAGCGGGAACCGCCGATCTTTATCTGGTGGCGGCACAATTCAAAGGTAAAAATGAACTATTCCTAATACCCGCCAAAACAAAAGGAGTAACGTTTAAAGCGAGCCCTGCCATGGGATTACGCAGTGCTGAAGTTGGCACTCTTCAATTAGAGAAAGTCCAACTCGATAAAGACGCATTATTAGGCAACGGTAACGTCCCACACAAGCAATTTAACTACCGTCAATTCATCGATAGCAGTCACTTGACCTGGTGTGCTATGGCCATCGGTTGTTGCCAAGCCGCACTGGATTATTTAATTCCTTATGTGAATGAACGCCATGCCTTCGGCGAGCCGATCAGCCACCGCCAGTCTGTCGCCTTTATGATTGCCAATATGAAAATCGAAATTGAAAGCATGCGGTTATTAGTCTGGAAAGCCGCCAGCCGTTTTGAACGTGGTGAAGAGTTTCACCGTGATGCCTTTTTAGCCCATCATTTATGCATGGATAAAAGCATGGAAATTGGTACGAACGCAGTGCAATTATTAGGAGGTCATGGCTTTACCAAAGAGCATCCAGCCGAGCGCTGGTATCGTGATTTACGCGTTCTTTCTGTCATTAATGGCGGCCTACAGCTGTAATTTTAGGAAACAATTATGATTTATTTAGAAGTTCCAAAAAAACTGCGCATGTTAGTCAATCAAGCCCGCCAAACCGCGGATCATGTTTTTCGCCCTATCTCGCGCAAATACGACCGAGCTGAACATGATTACCCCGTTGAACTCGATATGTTCGCGGCGATTATGGACGGCATGAACGATGCTTTAGAAGACGGTGGCGCAGGTTCTGGTAAGTTACGCCAAGGCAAAAAAGACAGCAGCCAGATTCAAAATGGTATCAATATGACCACCGTTTTGGGATTAGCAGAATTGTGTCGCGGTGACGTCGGTTTATCCCTAACCTTACCTCGCCAAGGACTAGGCAATGCCGCAATTGCAGCGGTTGCAAACGATGAACAACTTGCCCGTTTTGGTCATAAATGGGCAGCCATGGCGATAACAGAGCCTGGTTGTGGCTCTGACTCTGCTGCTGTTCGCACCACGGCAATCAAGGATGGCGACGATTACATTATTAATGGTGAAAAAATCTACGTCACTTCAGGTGAACGCGCTGATGCGGTAGTAGTTTGGGCAACGGTTGATAAGACATTAGGTAAGGCCGCGATCAAGTCATTCGTGGTTGAAAAAGGCACGCCCGGCATGGAGGTAACGCGCCTAGAAAAGAAGCTGGGTATTAAAGCGTCCGATACCGCAGCCATCCGTTTTAACGATTGCCGCGTTCCCCGCGCTAATTTATTAGGCACAGAAGAAGTCAATATTGATAAAGGCTTCGCTGGGGTAATGCAAACATTTGATAATACCCGTCCTGTGGTTGCCGCCATGGCGGTTGGCGTTGCGACTGCGTCCATTGAGCGCACAAAAGAACTGTTAAAAGAGCAAGGCATTGATATTGATTACAAACGCCCTGCCAAACTCAGCTCTTACATAAAAGCTGAGGTATACCGTATGGAAGCCGAACTGGAAGCCGCCCGACTGCTGACCATTAAAGCGGCCTGGATGGCGGATAACGGCCAGCCAAATTCTATAGAAGCGTCTATTTCAAAAGCAAAAGCTGGCCGAGTTGCCAATGATGTCACACTAAAATGCGTCGAACTATTAGGCACTGTAGGTTATTGTGAAGATGAATTATTAGAGAAATGGGCACGGGATTCAAAAATTCTCGATATTTTTGAAGGCACCCAACAAATACAACAATTAATTATTGCCCGTCGCTTATTAAATAAATCATCCAGCGAATTAAAATAACAACGCTAATAGTGCTTAACAGCGCTTACAAGGGTATCTTATGAAAGCTAAATTAGTGAATTTTACTAATGTTGTCAGTCATGCAGTTTTTAAGCAAAAAGGGATAATGCCTTTAGCGAAAGGCCTATATACCCTCATCAGTTCAAAGCCCGACAGCTATCGCTCAATCGGCAGTCATTTAGAAGAGCATGCGAACAAACGCCCTGATAGCCCAGCGATTCGCTATCAACAAGATGAGTTCAGCTACAGCCAAGTTAATGCTTGGGTTAACCGTTACGCGCATTACTTCATCAGCCAAGGGATTCAACCGGGCGATGCTATTGGTATCAATATTGAAAATCGCACAGAGTGTTTGATTGCGGTATTAGCCGTCGTAAAAACGGGGGCAATTGCCGCCATGATCAATACTTCCCAGCGCGGTGAAGTCTTGCTCCATAGCATCAATTTGGTAAAACCAAAAATGATACTGATCGGCGAAGAGCAAATAGAAGCGATGGCATCGGTGATTGAGAGTTTGGATATTAAATTGCGTACGCAATTACACTATTTAAAAGATCATAGTTTAGAAAAGACAGACAGTCGCCCTTGCCCTAATTTTTATCAAGATATGGCGATCGTCAGCAAAGACCAAGCAGAAGAAAACCCTGATACCACGGGCAAGATTCAAATGAAGCAGCCCTGCTTTTATATTTTCACCTCCGGTACTACGGGCTTACCCAAAGCCTCGGTCATGAGCCATTACCGCTGGCATAAATCCATGGCAGGCATGGGCCTAGCGTCAATGCGTTTAACCCATAATGACGTAATGTATTTGAGTCTACCGCTGTATCACAATAACGCCCTCACGGTGTCCATGGCAGGTATTTTAGGCGCGGGAGGCTGCTTGGCAATTGGTCGTAAATTCAGTGTTAGCCGTTTTTGGGATGAAATTCGCCAGCATAAAGCGACAACTTTCTGCTACATCGGTGAATTGTGCCGTTATTTATTAAACAGCCCCGCACAAGCAAACGACCAAGATCACCCGATCCGCGCGATCATTGGCAACGGTTTACGCCCCGACATTTGGATGGCGTTCAAGCAGCGCTTTGGCATTAACCACATCAACGAATTTTATGGCGCCAGTGAGTGTAATTTGGTGTTCACCAACGCCTTAAACTTGGATTGCACCGCAGGGGTTTGTCCTTTGCCTTACAATATTGTCGAATATGATATTGAAGCCGATGAGCCCGTCCGTAATGCACAAGGTTTTATGCTGCCGGTACAAAAAGGCGGTACTGGTCTATTGATTACCGAGATCAATGCCAAACAACCGTTTGAAGGCTACACCGATAAAGCCGCCAGCGAGAGAAAAATACTTAAGGATGTTTTCAAACCTGAAGACCGCTGGTTCAATACGGGTGATATGGTCATCAACCAAGGTTTCAAACACATCGCATTTGCCGATCGTTTAGGCGACACCTTTCGCTGGAAAGGTGAGAACGTTGCCACCACGGAAGTTGAAGCCGTGGCCAACGAATATCCTGGAGTTGAACACAGCGTCGCCTATGGGGTAGAAATCCCCGGCACCGATGGCCGTGCTGGCATGGCCGCGCTCACATTAAAAGACATTAATGACTTTGATACTGGCGCTTTTTCACGCCATTTACATGAAAAGCTGCCCGCGTATGCGGTGCCGATTTTCATTCGCATACGCGAGCAAGAGGAAATCACGGGTACGTTTAAATATCGTAAGGTTGAACTGAAGAAAGAACATTACGATATCAACCAAGTCGACGAACCCATCTTCGTTATGTCTCCTGAAAAACAACAGTTTGTGCCACTCGATCACGAAATGCTGCAAAGTGTTCAGCAGCAGAATCTACGTTTTTAAGTAGACCTAACGTCTTATCTAAAAAGACGCTCTAAATTAAAGGGGGGTTGAAATGACTCAATCGCCCTTTAATTTGCTTTGTGTTAGAATCCGCGACTTTCTCGATCTGCTAGGACAAGACTATGACTGCGCTCGTTGGCATTATTATGGGCTCTAAAAGTGACTGGCCAACTATGAAGCATGCGGCTGACATGCTCGATTTGTTGGAAGTCCCTTATGAAGTAAATGTGGTTTCCGCTCACCGAACGCCTGATTTATTGTTTGAATACGCTAAAAGCGCGCAAAGCCGTGGGCTAAAAGTTATTATTGGTGGCGCTGGTGGCGCTGCGCATTTACCGGGCATGTGTGCTTCTCAAACAGTTTTACCTGTTTTAGGTGTGCCCGTTAAATCCCGCGCACTAAATGGCATAGATTCATTATTGTCCATTGCCCAAATGCCAGGGGGCGTTGCGGTAGGTACATTAGCCATTGGCGATGCCGGTGCTAAAAACTCAGGTTTATTAGCAGCACAGATTCTAGCGACCAGTGATGCTGAACTGACACAGCGCATTCTGCAGTTCCAACAGAACCAAACCAATACGATATTGAGTCAACCAGATCCAAGAGTAGAAGACTAATGAGTGCTAATAAGCCAACAAAAGTTAAAACATTAGGTATTTTAGGTAATGGTCAACTGGGTCAAATGTTAGCAGACAGTATTGCTGAGCAAACCGATCTTGCGGTAAATCTATACGACTTGCGCGCTTATGATGAAACCAGTTTACAAGAATTTTTAGCATCCAATGATCGCATATCTTATGAAACGGAAAATATTCCTGCTCATATCGTTGCGCAAATGGAAAGTGTTGAAGCCAAGATTTTCCCAAATCTCACGTCTTTGAAAACCTTTCAAAACCGCATAACTGAAAAAAATGCGTTACGCGCAGCTGGCATTGCAACCGCAGATTTTCATGCGGTGAATTGCTTAGCCGATATTCATGACGCCATTGCACAGCTTGGCTTACCGATCATCATGAAAACCACAACCGAAGGCTATGATGGTAAAGGTCAGTTCGTACTGCGCCAGACTGAAGATGCACAAGCCTGCTGGGATGATATCGGTCATCGTGAATTAATCGCCGAAGCCTTTGTTCCCTTTATTCGTGAAATTTCTGTTATTGGTTCTCGCAGTGAGAACGGTGAAATTAAAGTATGGCCTATGACGGAAAACATCCATCATGAAGGCATTTTACGGTATTCACTGTATCCCGCCCATGGCTTTAGCGTGGAGAAACAAGCCATTGCGCAGCGCTATATCGAGCAAATCGCCACCAACTTAGATTATGTCGGCACCATTACTTTAGAATTATTTGAAATCGAAGATAATCTTATTGCCAATGAAGTGGCACCACGAGTTCATAACTCTGGGCACTGGTCTATCGAAGGTGCATTCACCAGCCAATTTCGTAATCACATGCTCGCCGTGACAGGACAAGAAATAACGTCAACGGAATCACGCTTTCCTGCGACGGCAATGATCAACGTAATCAGTGATGAAGGCCCAACCTCTGCGGCCAGTAATATGACGGAAACCTATGTACACAGCTACGGCAAAGAAGCACGCCCGGCGCGTAAATTAGGCCACGTCACCATTACGGCTAAAGATACCGCAGAACGTGATGCTAAAATCAGTCAATTAGAAGGCTTAATCCCAGCAGGGGTTTGGCAAAAATAATTGCCTAGATTTGGCAAAAAAAAGGGCGTGCATGAGGTAACTCATACACGCCCTTTTCGTTTTATCTTTGCTTAATTCATTCTTAATAATTAACTAACGATTAATTTCAGCTAGCCATTAGTCAGTACTAAATTAGGAGTTTTGGCCACGCTCACATCAATGCGGAACTGGGAATGCGGAACTGAGGTAGAAACAACCGTTCAAGCAATCCAGATAAAGCAAACTGATACACCATAGTCTGGTTGACGACCATTCACCCTATGATCTCAAGAAACTATCGGCATTTTCGATTAAGTAGGGACTGCAGCAATGTTATCAATCACTAATGATATTAATAACAATGCTATCGAGTTTATCGTCAATGTTTAAACGCGTAAGAAAAAGTATCAATTAATCCTCCTTCCATTTAAAAACAGACGGTTTTGTACTTAATAAATATCACTGAACTTGTTACTATGCTCTCGACCTAACTTTACTCAGTTATCGATTGAAAATTCTAACGCTAGACTCTATAACATAACTGTACAGTCAATTATTTAATATATTCATCAAGGCAGGACAATGATAAAGGTAATTATTGAGCGCAAAGTTGCTCAGGGCATGGAATCAAATTACGACGCAGCGATTAAAGATACCTTGCGTGCGATTCTTGAAGCGCCAGGCTACATGTCAGGTGCAAATTTTAAAGATGCCAGTGATGAAAACCACAGAGTCATCATTACCAACTGGAGAAGCTTAGCCGCTTGGCAAAAGTGGCAGACTTCAGAAGCGCGCCGCAATGTCATCGCTGCGATTCAGCCTATTCTGACCACTTCAGAAAAAATTACAGTACTGACGGCATAATAACCTTAGTACTATTGCTACCCGTGCTGATTCATTCTCAGCACAAATTCAGCCACCCGCTCAACCGCACAATCAATGTGCTGCGAGTGGCTAAAGCCTGATACCTTCCTAGGCTTCAAATCATGATTACCATCTTCTAGCCAATGCAGCTGTATCGCCGGATTTATTCTCCCTTCCTGTAAATAGCCTTCAACATCTTCTCGCGTACCCATGGTATCTCTTGTACCTTGCACAATCAGCAATGGCTGAGTCAGATCCTTTAAATGATCCAAGCGATCTTTAGGGTCTTTAGCAGGCGCATGAAAAGGAAATCCCAAACAAGCACTGCCTAGTATCGGCAAACGGGCAGATTCTTCTCGTAAAGCATTTTCCGCGAGCAGCATCGACGACATCCGCCCCCCCATAGACTTGCCACCGATAACCACAGGACAGTTAAGCTGCTTAATAACGTTTTCATAAGCGGCCAACAATTTTGGCGCTCGGTCCGGCGGACGACGTTTACCGTCTTCTGCGCGCTTTATCATGTAGGGGAAATTAAAACGAATGACTCGAATTCCTTTATTTGCCCATTTTTCAGCCACTTGGGTCATAAGTTCAGAATTCATATCCGCGCCCGCGCCATGGGCAAAAACATAAACAGGGCCATCTGTGGGGCCGTTTTGTATGAGTTCCACAATATTTACTCTTAATTAGATCAACTGGGACAATTAACGAATAAAAATTGCCTTAGATCAACAAAAGCTTCTCAAAGCCTTCTATCATTCATCGTTAAGGCAATGTTTGGCACATTTCGAAAAACTGGCACAGGATCGTTCGGTATTTTTCTGCAAAGTCGCTTATTAATTGCTCAATAACTTTAACAAAAGCGCTAAGCTGCTGTTTTAGTTATGCGTTTTTTTGATCCTTAGTTTGCAAAGTTGTGTACGAAAGATCATAATTGCGCCGTTTTTTAAACCCTCAATCCTCGCTGTTAAATGGAATCTGATCATGAGCACTGCATTTGATCACCCCGTATACAACTACAAAGTGGTAAGACAATTTGCCATTATGACTGTAGTTTGGGGCATCGTCGGAATGTCCCTCGGTGTACTTATTGCTGCCCAACTTGCTTGGCCTGCACTAAACTTTGATACTCCTTGGCTGTCTTTCGGCCGCTTACGTCCACTGCATACTAATGCGGTGATTTTTGCTTTTGGTGGTTCTGCACTATTTGCAACTTCTTACTACATTGTTCAACGTACTTGTCAGACTCGTCTGTTTTCTGACACATTAGCGTCGTTCACGTTTTGGGGTTGGAACTTAGTCATCATATTGGCCGTTATTACGCTGCCTATGGGCTTAACCTCTACTAAAGAATATGCTGAACTAGAATGGCCAATTGATATTTTAATCGCCATTGTTTGGATCGCTTATTGTGTCAACTTTATTGGCACGATCGTTAAGCGTAAAGAACCGCACATTTATGTGGCTAACTGGTTCTTTGCGGCCTTCATGATCATGATCGCTGTTCTGCATATCGGTAATAACATCGCTATTCCCGTTACCGCATTCAAATCTTATTCTGTTTATGCAGGTACGGTTGATGCGATGGTTCAATGGTGGTGGGGACATAACGCAGTTGGTTTCTTCTTGACTGCTGGTTTCTTAGGTATCATGTACTACTTCGTTCCTAAGCAAGCAGAACGTCCAGTTTACTCTTACCGTTTGTCTATTGTTCACTTTTGGGCATTGATCTCTTTATACGTTTGGGCTGGCTCTCACCACCTACACTATTCATCTCTACCAGACTGGGCACAAACTGCGGGTATGGTTATGTCTTTGGTTTTACTAGCACCTTCTTGGGGCGGTATGATCAACGGTATGATGACGCTATCAGGTGCTTGGCACAAACTGCGTACCGATCCTATTTTACGCTTTTTAGTTGTTTCTTTGTCTTTCTACGGTATGTCTACCTTCGAAGGCCCAATGATGGCAATTAAGACGGTTAACGCACTGTCGCACAATACCGATTGGACCATTGGTCACGTTCACTCAGGCGCGCTAGGTTGGGTTGCTATGGTTTCTATTGGTGCTATGTATCACTTAATTCCAATTTTGTTCGGTCTTAAAGCGGGTGCAATGCACTCAGTTAAGTTGATCAACGTGCATTTTTGGTTAGCAACAATTGGTACGGTACTTTACATCGCCGCTATGTGGGTGAACGGTATTATGCAAGGGCTGATGTGGAGAGCAGTGAACGCTGATGGCACTCTGACTTACTCGTTTGTTCAAAGTGTAGAAGCTTCTATTCCTGGTTATATGGTACGTGTTGTCGGTGGTGCCTTATTCCTAACAGGAATGTTTATCATGGCTTATAACGTTTACAAAACTGTTAATCACAGCGAAAAAGCTGTGACAGCTCAGGCATAAGGAGCACTGATAATATGAATCATGACATTATTGAAAAAAATATTGGCTTGATGATCGTATTGATCATCGTCGCCATATCCTGGGGTGGCCTGGTAGAAATTGTTCCTCTTTTTTGGGATAAAAATACCAATGAACCGATGGAAGGTCTTAAGCCATTAAACGCTGTTCAGCTTGAAGGTCGTGACATTTACATCCGCGAAGGGTGCCACGTGTGCCATACGCAGATGATTCGTCCGTTCCGTGCTGAAACCGAGCGTTACGGCACCTATTCTCGTGCTGGCGAGTTTGTTTATGAGCATCCATTCTTATGGGGTTCTAAGCGTACTGGTCCTGATTTAGCACGTGTTGGTGAACGTTATTCTGATGAGTGGCACCGTGCTCACTTGTACAACCCTCGCGATGTTGTACCTGAGTCGATCATGCCAGCTTATCCGTGGTTGTTTAAAGATACTGTCGATGGTCGCGTAACACCTAAGAAGATGACTGCATTACGTACTGTAGGGGTTCCCTACACCGATGCTGACATCGAAGGTGCTAAAGCGGCTGTTGATGGCGTTCGTGAAATTGAAGCCTTAGTTGCATATTTGCAACAGCTAGGCACCATCATGAAAGATAAGCAATAACCATGGATATTAACGTCATACGTGGTTTAGGAACTATTTTTGCTCTGTTTGCATTTTTATGTATTGTTGCGTGGGCTTATAACGCACGCAGCAAGGACCGCTTTGAAGACGATGGCATGATCCCCTTCTTAGAAGATGATGATGACACCGTTGAATCCGCGAATAAAAACGCAGAGCAAAAGAACGCGAACGACGACAAAGGTTCGGAGTAAATTTATGAGTGTTTTAAGTACATTTTGGAGTGTGTGGGTAATTGCCATTGTATTTGGCACCCTAATCGCTTGTGGGCTACTGATTCAATTCAGTAGCAAAACTCAGGTTCATAGTGAAGAAACTGATGAAACAACAGGCCATGAATACGATGGTATTAAAGAGTTTGATAACCCACTACCTCGCTGGTGGGTGATGATGTTCTGGGCAACGATTATTTTTGCAGTCGGCTACATTGCTGCTTATGGTCTTGCCAATATGCAAGGTTTCTTGAAAGTCGAAGTTAATGGCGAACAAGTTCCTTGGACACAGACAGCTCAATGGCAGAACGAAGTTGAACAATTCGACGCTAAGATTGCACCGCTCTATGCTGAGTATGCTGCAACCCCTATCGTTGAACTGATCAAAAATGAAGAAGCACTGAAAACAGGTCAGCGTATTTTTGCAAGTAACTGTTCTGTATGTCATGGTTCTGGCGCTAAAGGTTCACAGGGTTTCCCTAATCTAACCGATAATGATTGGTTATATGGTGGCACTCCTGAAGACATCGTTAAGACGCTAACTTATGGTCGCCAAGCAATGATGCCTGCTAAAGGTTTAATGCCAACGATGACTGAGACTCAGATCGATCAGACGGTACAGTACGTACGTAGTTTGTCTGGCCTGAAGCATGATGCAACGCTAGCTGAAGCAGGTGCGGGCGTATTTGCTCAAGCATGTACAGCGTGTCACGGTGCTGATGCTAAAGGTATGCACATTACTGGCGCCCCTAACCTAACGGATAACGTTTGGTTATACGGCGGTTCGACTAAGCAGATTGAATTTACAATCCGTCATGGTCGTAATGGTAAGATGCCTGCTCAAGGAGATCGTTTCTCTGAAGAGCAAATACATGTTCTGGCAGCCTATGTATACTCTTTGTCTAACAAAGAATCTGCTGAGTAATTTTATACTTAGCATTTCTTGAGCTAGCTCAAGAGGTATAAAGAAAAGCGGCCCTCGAGCCGCTTTTTTTGTTTGCGCATTCCTCTCCGACCTTTATAATTAAGCAGTTATATAGTTCCACTCCCTCGTTAAGGCGCTGTAGTAAGATGAGTAAAATACCGGTTAAAAATATTACCCCCGATGAAAAATCTTTGTATGTTGCTAGAGAGAAGATTCAAGTTCGTGAAATTCACGGCATATTCCAAAAAATTCGTTCATATAGCCTATGGGGCTTAATGGCATTATTCTTTGCAACCTCTTGGTTAAGTTGGGGTGATCGACAGGCCATTTTATTTGATTTACCTGCTCGCCAGTTCCACTTCTTTGGCATCACTTTTTGGCCGCAAGATTTCTTCTTGCTATCTGGCTTACTTATTATTTCTGCTTACGGCTTATTTACCGTCACTAACCTAGCGGGTCGAGTCTGGTGTGGTTATACCTGCCCGCAGTCGTCATGGTCTTTTGTTTTTATGTGGATCGAAGAAAAGACGGAAGGTACACGCAATAAGCGCATGAAAATGGATAAGGCTCCAATGAGCCTTGAGAAATTTCTTCGCCGTGGCAGCAAGCATGTTTTATGGCTTTTATTAGCCTTAGCCACAGGCCTGACGTTTGTTAGCTATTTTTCACCTGTCCGCGAGCTAGTGCCTAATTTGTTAACGTTTAATTTGAACAGTTGGGAAGCTTTTTGGATTGGCTTTTTTGGCCTTGCCACTTATCTGAATGCAGGCTGGTTACGTGAACAAGTCTGTATTCACATGTGCCCTTATGCGCGCTTTCAGTCAGTAATGTTCGACCAAGATACCTTAATTGTTTCTTATGATGAGAAGCGCGGTGAAGGTGAAAAAGGCCGTGGCGCTCGTAAGAAAGGGGTTGATCCTCAAGCGGAAGGCTTGGGCGATTGTATCGACTGCTCGCTCTGCGTTCAGGTATGTCCTACCGGGATTGATATTCGTGATGGCTTGCAATATCAATGCATTGGTTGTGCATTGTGTATAGATGCTTGTGATTCAATCATGGACAAAATGGGCTATGAGCCAGGATTAGTTCGCTATACGACTGAGCACGAGTTAGAGGGAGGCACAACTCACTTTATGCGCCCTCGCTTGATTGGCTATGCCCTTGTTTTGTTACTCATGATCAGCGGTTTGGTTTATGCGATGGTCTCTCGAACAGCGTTTGAGTTGGACATTATTCGCGACCGAGGCTCTTTGTATCAACTAACCCCTAACGATACGGTAGCGAACTCTTATACGTTAGAAATGATGAATATGAGTCAGCATGAATTAGAATATCGCATCAAAATTGAAGGCCTTAAAACGTTTATCAGCGACATTCCAGAAACGGTCATTTTACACAGTAATGAATTACGCGCTTATCCGTTTACCATCGAAGTCGACCCTGTTGACCTTAAAGTAAGTAAAACGGATATCGAAATTATAATTTATGAAGAAGCTACTCAAGCTGAAGTTGCCCGCGAAGAAAGCCGCTTTATAGCACCGCTTAACTAGCCCCTTTACGTATCTATACTGGCACCGAAGCCGCCAAGTGGTTACACTTGGCGGCTTCATTCTATCGATCCGCAATATTTCTGAGATTACTATGAATTCGTCGTTAAATAAGTCTGATGAGCCGTACACTCCTTGGTATAAAGAACCTTGGATGTTATTAGTTGTTGGCGTTCCTGTTGTCGCAATTTGTTGGGGCATGGTTATTATTACCTTAGCCGTTACGGGTAAAGATTCTTTGGTGAGCGATAGCTATTACAAAGACGGGATGGCGTACACCGAGAACAATACTTTTATCGATAAAGCCAAACGTCTGCAAGTAAAAGCGGATATGGTGTATAACGAAGGGGAGATTCGAGCGACTATTTCAGGCTATCTCGATGAGCAACCCAGCTTTTTAAACATGCAACTGATACACCCAACGTTAGAAACCAGAGATGAAACCGTTATGCTGCAACAAATGAGCGATGGTAGTTATCTTGGCCTAGCCAATCATGATCACCTCGGCAAACGCAAACTGTGGTTACAAAGCCCCGAACAAGAATGGATGGTTAAAGATGAAGCTCTTATTGAGAACGGGAAGTCATTAACCCTTAGTCAATAAGTGCAGCCCTGAGAAACCCGCCATGAGTCAAAATGTATGCTTTCACTGCGGTGAGATTGCCCTTGAGGGCAATCGCTGGTGCCTAGAAATTGATGGTGAAGAACACATTATGTGCTGCCCCGCCTGCAAGGCCGTAGCCGAAACGATTATTGGTAGCGGTTTAAAGGATTATTACCGTCACCGCACCGCGCTGCCCGAAATTTCCCCCCAGCAAAAACGCTCCGCCCGTAATGAAGTCCGAGACGAACTCAAACTATACGATGAAGTCGCTATTCAACAGCCTTTTGTTATTCGTACCACCAATGCACAACAGCAAGTTGAAGCCGAAGCAATATTGGTTATATCCGGTATTAGTTGCGCCGCTTGCGCTTGGCTCATTGAACATCGCCTTGGCCAGCTAAAGCACGTTGTCAGTGCTAAACTCAACCTCACAACACATCGCCTTTTATTAACATGGCGAGATGGTGACATCAAACTTTCGCAAATATTAGAAGAAATCCATCAGCTAGGTTATCAAGCCCATCCCTTTTCAGCCACCGAGGCCGAGCAGCAAAGAGTGCAAGAAAGCAAAACCGCTTTTCGTCGTTTAGCGGTGGCAGGCTTTGCCACCATGCAAGTGATGATGCTAGCGGTGCCACTGTATGTGGGTGCCTTGCAGGGAATTCTCGCTCAATACGAAATATTTTTACGCGCCGCTTCTATGCTCTTCGCGACCGTGGTCGTACTGTATAGCGCACGACCTTTTTTTAGCGCCGCCCTCAGAGACATAAGAACACGACACCTGACCATGGATGTTCCGGTCTCAATCGCGATATTAATGGCCTACTTTGCCAGTGTTTGGAGTACGGTTAATCAAGGGCCTGAAATATATTTTGACTCCGTCTGCATGTTTACCTTCTTCTTATTAACGGGCCGTTTCTTCGAGATGAGAGCCCGTCACCGCATGACTCAAGCAGGTAATAACTTACTCGACCTCATGCCCTCTGCCGCCACCAAATCCTGCCCAGAAGGCGACATCGTAATTCCTACCAGTGATATTCAAGTAGGCGATCTACTGGTCATTAAACCAGGTCAGAAAATACCTGCTGATGGCATCGTTGAATCTGGCACCAGCGCCGTTGATGAAGCCGCATTAACCGGTGAATACCTTCCGATTGATAAAGCCCAAGGGGATACTTTAATCGGCGGCACGCATAATGTTGAAAGCCAACTATTAATGCGCGTGACTGCCACGGGAGCGGATGCGGAATTAAATACGATTATGCGCTTAATGGATCGGGCACAACACGAAAAGCCTGCCATCGCTATTTTCGCCGATAAAGTCGCGTCGCGGTTTGTCGCCGCGGTTCTTATTATTGCCAGCGGCATTGCCATCACTTGGAGCTTCATTGACCCTAGCCAAGCATTTTGGATCACGTTAGCCGTATTGGTCGTCACCTGCCCTTGCGCACTGTCTTTAGCAACACCAACGGCCCTTACCGCTGCAACAGCTTCTTTGCGCGAACAGGGGTTTTTAATCAGTAAAGGTCACGTTCTAGAAGGTTTAAACCAAATTGATCGCATTGTATTTGATAAAACCGGCACATTAACACGAGGCGAATTGAGTCTAGAGCAGTCTCTACCCGCGGCTGAAAATATCGACTTAACCCCTAAACAAGCACTTAAAATTGCGGCAACACTCGAGCAATATAGTAATCACCCTATTGCACGCGCCTTCAATTCTATTGTTTATTTTGACACCGATAATATTGAACAAGTGACAGCAAAAGGCGTACAAGGCCGTTTAATTAATATCGATGGCCACGAAGACACTGTTTATCGCATTGGTAGAGCCGACTTTGCTTTTCCCGCTGTGACTTTACAGCCCCCCATACACGATGATCGCCAATGGTTATTATTAGCGGATGAAACACAACCGCTGTATTGGTTTGCTTTATCAGATACTTTGCGCCAAGGTGCCATTCCCATGGTCAAGCAATTAAAGGATTGGGGGATCAAGGTATCCATTCTTACTGGCGACCCGAGCTCGCAAGTAGAAGCGGTGGCCACGACGCTCAATATTGACGATGTACACAAGGGCTTAAGCCCTGCTCAAAAACTTGAATTCGCCTCCCGCTGGCAACAGCAAGGCGAGCGTTTAATGATGGTAGGCGATGGTATTAATGATGTGCCTACTCTAGCGCGGGCCGATATAGCCGTCGCGATTGGCCAAGCCAGTGACCTAACCAAAACCAATGCCGATGCCGTCATCACCAACAACAGTTTAACGACCATATTACACGCACTTAGCAAAGGAAAAAAATCAACACGCATTATTCGACAAAACATTTATTGGGCGCTGCTGTATAATGTTTTAGCGTTACCTTTAGCCGCCACCGGCTTTATTCCACCCTGGGCTGCTGCGATTGGCATGTCAGTCAGCTCTCTCATCGTCGTGGGTAATGCCTTGCGATTACTGTCTCCGAATAAACAAACATAGAAGGTATTATGGATATTATTTACATACTCATTCCACTGTCAATCTTACTCATTGCGATTGCTGTAACCGTTCTTTTTTGGGCGATTAAGAGTGGTCAGTTTGACGATATGGATTCTCCATCTCATCGAATTCTATTTGATGATGATAACGACAATGATGTGCCAAAATGATTGAGCCATTATCATTAATAACGGCTTTTTTATTAGGCTTAATGGGCGCAAGCCATTGCATGGTCATGTGCGGTGGCATAGCCGCTGCCGCGAGCAGTGCAACTCATAAGAAAAACTCAAGTAATAACAACCTTTCTTTTTTACTCCTATTTAATCTTGGCCGAATAACCAGCTATAGCATTGCAGGCCTCATTGTTTCGTTATTGGGTCTATGGCTTGCAGATAGTCATCAAATCGCCCAGCAAATACTGCGCAGCATCGCTGGGGTACTGTTACTTTTAATGGGGTTCTATGTTGCTCGCTGGTGGATGCTACTAACCCGCCTAGAATCGGCTGGACAGTTTATTTGGCGCTACATACAACCAATGACTCGCAAACTCATTCCCATCAAATCAAAACCTCAAGCGCTTGCGCTGGGCTTATTATGGGGTTGGCTACCCTGCGGGCTAATCTATAGCACCCTTGCTTGGGTGGCAGCCAACGGAGAGCCTGCTTTAGGTGCGCTCACCATGTTTTGCTTTGGATTAGGCACCTTGCCAGGAATCTTAGCAGCAGGAATCTTCGCCCAGCAACTCAATAAACTCATCTCTCATAGCTACTTTCGACAACTGGCCGGCGCACTGCTAATTTGCTATGGCATTTGGACGCTTTTTGCCATTTGGTAGCGCATAATAAATACCACAATAAAATAGTGACAATTGTTGACATACTGCCCAATGAATACCATGATGACTGCAACTATATAAGCACACATTTTATGTGTGTTTTACGCCTGTGAGGATTCTTATGTCGACGCCATCTCCTATCACGAAAATTAGTCGTGGCACTCAGCCACACTGCCAGACGTGCGCACTTAATGCTTTGTGCCTACCTCTGTCGTTAAACGATAACGACATGGATAAACTCGATGACATTATTCGCCGCGGTCGTCCAATTCAAAAAGGAACGATATTATTCCAGCAAGGTGAAGTCTTTCAATCTGTGTATGCCGTGCGTACAGGTGCATTGAAAACTTACACGATTGCTTCTGGTGGTGAAGAGCAGATTACTGGCTTCCATCTTGCCAGCGAGCTTATTGGTTTATCAGGCTACGACAGTGGCACCTACCCACTCACGGCAAAAGCATTAGAAACAACCACCGTTTGTGAAATTCCAATTTCTCAGTTAGATCAACTTTCAGATCAAATGCCTGAATTACGCCGTCAGCTAATGCGTAATATGAGTGGTGAAATTCGCCACGACCAAAACATGATGATGTTATTAAGTAAAAAGAACGCTGAAGAACGCATCGCTTCTTTTTTAGTAGACGTTTCTGAGCGCTTCGTACGTCGTGGTTTCTCTCATACTCAATTCCGTCTATCCATGTCTCGTGTAGACATTAGTAATTACTTAGGCCTTGCGGTAGAAACCGTAAGTCGAGTTTTCACTCGTTTCCAAAAGAACGAACTGATTGCAACTCAAGGCAAAGAAATCACTTTATTGGATGCCAAGACTTTATTTGTCATGGCTGGTAAAGCCGAAGCAGAACGTAACGACTGTGCTCATAGCAAAGCGTAGTTCGATATAAATACTTTATTGCCATAAAGCGAGCGGCTAATACTGACGTATTAATGCCGCTCAACGTTGTTACCTCCTTCTTTTTTAATACTTCTTTTCCAACCGCATACCTTAATCATCAGAAAATTCATAATCCATCGTTATTATTGAAGTTTTTGAGCCTTATTAGTATAAAAATCAGGCAGTTAATTCATTAGTGCTCTAAGATATAGAGATTACGTGGGCTTGGCCCAATTAGTGCTCTTCTAATGAGGAATACGCTACTTAAGGAAAGAACAATGGGAATTTGTGCTTCTGAGCTACGTCAATGGGTGATAAAACCAACCCTTAAACGTCTTGGAGTTTATAGCAAAGCCGCTGAAAATTTATTATTAGCCACCGCTGCACAGGAGTCTGGCTTAGGCTCTCATCTAAAACCTGCTGGACAAAGAGCCTTAGGCATCTATCAAATTCATAGCTTAGCTCACCGCCATATTTGGGATGATTATCTTGCGCTTCATAGTGATATGGCCAGCTTGGTTCGCGGGCTTGCGAGCCAACACGACTTTTTAACTCAGCCTCATGCAGAACTGGCAACCAATTTATCTTATGCGACCGCCATTGCTTGGTTTATGTATGCTCGCAATGAAAACTTCAGCCTACCAAAAAGCAATGATATTGAAGCAATGGCAGTGCTTTGGAAGCGTTTTTATCACCCCAAAAGTAAAAGTTCCACCAAGGATTTCTGCAAAAATTTTAAACATTACGTTATCGCTGAAGAAGTTGCTGCGTAAGTCAATTTATAAGAAATTCATCAGACTTACTTGTAAACTGCAATACAACACTAGTTTCCCTTGCCTCATTCTGCTATAAGTCCTGTTTTCTGCGCTATCACATTTTTTGATAAGGCATTTTTTGGAGTAGGCATGTCGCAACTTTTGTCAGATACATCAGCACCATTGATTGAATCTTTGAATAAAAAACAACGTCTTGAGTACAATAAACTCAATAAACGGCTTCGCCATAACGTTGGCAAGGCAATTCAAGATTATCAAATGATTGAAGACGGCGACAAGATAATGGTGTGCTTGTCGGGGGGCAAAGATTCTTATGCCATGCTGGACATTCTACTAAGCCTTAAAAGAAGCGCACCGATCCATTTTGATATTGTTGCAGTCAACATGGATCAAAAACAACCTGGGTTTCCTGAGCATATCCTGCCCGCCTACTTAAAGACTCTTGGTGTCGATTTTCACATTCTAGAAAAAGATACCTACAGCATTGTTAAAGAAAAAGTACCCGAAGGTAAAACAACCTGCTCTCTATGCTCTCGTCTGCGCCGTGGCAGTCTTTATGGTTATGCCGAAAGCATTGGCGCCAACAAGATAGCACTTGGCCACCACAGAGACGACATTGTAGAAACGCTCTTCCTGAACATGTTCTACGGTGCAAAACTCAAATCTATGCCACCTAAGCTACTGAGCGACGATAAAAAGAACATCGTCATTCGCCCATTGGCTTACTGCAAAGAGACCGATATTGCCGAATTTGCTCGATTAAAAGAGTTCCCTATCATTCCTTGCAACCTATGCGGTTCACAAGAAAACTTACAGCGTCAAAATATCAAAAAGATGCTCAATGATTGGGAAAAAGATCAGCCTGGACGCAGTGAAAACATCTTTCGATCAATCGCGAATATTGCGCCATCACAACTGGCCGATAACGATTTATTTGATTTTAAAGGCTTGCAGCAACAGCAACAAAAATCTCATCTAGGTGAGCGCCTGCCGTTGTTCAATATAGATAGCTCTACTAGTAGCAATGCGAATGTTGAAGATGACACTCTTATTGAAACAGCACCCGTAGCATTAGAAGATGCAGTACAGGATTTTCAGCCATAAAAAGGTAGCATAAAGGGTGCTTAAACTGACTACTTTAAGGCAGTTTAATGCCCCCATCTAAAAGTCGAGTTGTATGGGCTTCATACTCTCCCGGACCCATTAGATAGAGTGTTAAACGAAAACGACTTTCATCAACAATATCTTCCATAATCGTTTCAATAGAACAAGCCCCCGCCATTAATCGCCCTTCGGGTAAATCAAAGCGATAATAGTGATCCTGATTAATTTCTTTAATACCTATCGTTGATAGCGGCGCTTCCTCTGTTCCTGCAATGCCTTCTCGTAACCATTGAACATATAAACGATGCGCGCCTTTCTCCTCGACCTGCATCAAGCGGATCGTGCCCCGAGTCGTAGCAGACCGCCAAGGACAAATCTGTCTTAACTGCTTAATGCTTGAAGGCATTTTATAAAGCGCTTTGATATAAACATCTTCTGCCACGGCATGGCTGGACATTGTGGCCATTAAAAGTGCTGCAACGGGCAACAAAGTTGAAAGTGGGGATAACAAGCGGACTAGGATCATCACCAAAACATTACGATATTGCATGTAAACCTCAAATTTTCCTTAAGTGCTCAAGACTATCTCGAACTGTCTCGAACTGTCGATGGTCTCTTTAGATTAGCAGTAATATTAGGTTTAGCCGCTCTAACCTAATATCTAAGCAACTATTTTAAGCAACTATTTTAAGCAACTATATTTAAACAACTAGATGTACCAGCACAGATCGCACAAACAAATATCGCCTTAATTCGTTACCTCTACCTAGTCAATAATTCGGTTAAGAATCAAAAGTTAAAACCGATGGCGCTTGATACCAAGTCTTATTATCCCAAACAGGCTTTTGGTAATGTATGGCAACAATGCAATAGTTCACAGTCCCTTTTGGCAGCTTAACCTCGACTTCATCTTCCAGGCGCTTACCCAACAGTCCGCGCGCGAGTGGCGCATCAACACTAATATAGTCATTAGGCAGGTCAATCTCATCTTCACCAACCACTCGATAACGGTATAAGACTTCATTATCATCTTCTAGCTCAATCCAAGCGCCAAAATAAATTCGCTCAATATCAATCGGAGGTCGATCGATCACTTCACAGATCTCTATCCGTTTGCGTAAAAATCGAACGCGCCTATCAATCTCGCGCAAGCGCTTCTTACCATAAATATATTCTGCATTTTCTGACCGATCGCCGAGCTTAGCCGCGTCAGACACTTGCTGAGTAACAACGGGCCGATCCTTGCGCCAAAGAAAGTCTAACTCATCTCTCATTTGCTGCAGGCCCCTAGGAGTGATCAGGTGTGCACGCCTAGGCAGTGGTTTTTTCTCTTTATTGTCGCTCATATCAAACTTTGTCGTATACTCAATTTAACCGCATAAAATACTATAACCCAGTCTATTGCGAGTGTGTAGAAGTGCAGCTCTTCTCTCGAACTAAGTAGCGCAAAAATAAAAAGGGGATCACTATCAATCAATTTTGTCATGTAGAAAAACCAGAGACTGTTGAAGATCAAATTACGGAATTACTCGATGTGCTTGATCTTTTATTAGCCGAGACTCCAGAAGGTTTTACCGAACATCAGCTTTTAAAACGACTACAACAGCCGCCTCATGCGTTCTTTGCTGCGGATGCGCTGCATAATCCATTATTATTATTTCAAAGCCATTTTTTGTTATTTCATTGCCTTTATTTATTACGCAATCGCTGGCAACAAAACCACCATGCTAAGTTAGAAATTTCAGCAATCAATATTAAAAAGACGGTCATCGATGCACCTGCAACAATGACAAATTCAATTGCAGAGGGGTATTCTGAAAAGGATACGTCACTACGCCACGCAGATCCTTTAGCGCAATATTATTTAGACTGGTCGCATTTTTCCAGTACCAGCAGTGATGATGTTGATGAATTACTGACTAGTTTTTGGAAAAAAGTTTGGGTACCGCAACCACAAGAAGACATTCAACAAGCGCTTATAATAATGGAGCTTGAAGCCCTCGTTCCATTACCGCAATTAAAACAACAATATCGGCGTCTAGCCCAGCGTTTTCACCCAGATAAAGGGGGTGAAAGTGATCATTTTAAGAAGATTTGCCAAGCCTTTCACCAACTGAGACAATGTCAAAATTGAATCGCCCCACCCTGATTTTTTATAAGATGAATCCTATGACGCTTTCAAGATTAACTTCTGTTTTATTCGCTCCCATTTTTATCTTGTGGAGTATTTCAACCAACGCCCTTGTTGTTTTGCAATATCATCACGTTGACGAAACCAGCCCTGCATCGACTACGATCAGCCCTGAAAAATTTTTACAACATATGCAATTGATTGAAGACTTAGGTTTAGAAGTCGTCGATCTAGAGCCTGCAACACGCGCACTGCTATTGCAAGAAACTAACAGCACGGAATCTAATAGCAAACCTACCGTGCAAGTTGCCATCAGTTTTGACGATGCCTACTCTTCGATTTTTGATAATGCTTACCCAGAATTAAAACGCCGCAACTGGCCTTTCACCGTATTTGTGAATACCCGTCCTGTTAATCAAGAAAATCGTGGCATCATGACCTGGGCTCAATTAAAGCAGTTAGTTGATGATGGGGTTAGTATTGCAAACCATTCTGTTACTCATGCTCACTTACCGACGATTCCAGCAGGTTTAACCCTGAATGAGTGGCTGGATCAAGAAATTTTAGTCGCACAGCAAGAATTACAACAACGTCTTGGCACTGTTGGTAATATGCTGGCATATCCTTATGGTGAATTTACGCTAGCCATGATCCCTTGGTTGGAAAAACACGACATGCTGGCGTTTGGTCAACAGTCTGGCCCTATTGGTAAATCAAGCCACCCTCAAGCTTTATCACGCTTCCCTGCGGCGGGTATTTATGCCGATGTCGACAACTTAAAAACAAAACTATTAAGTCTAGCCCTACCCATCGATAAGTCTCAGCTGCATGACCCGATTGTTGCCGCAGAAAATAATCCTCCAGAGTTCAAGGTTAAATTGCTGGATGCTGATTATAACCCAGCGAACTTACAGTGCTTCGCCAGCCAACAAGGTGCTATTGATACTAAGGTTGAGATGGTGAATTCAGAACGTATGCTAACGGCACAAGCATCTGCGCCACTCACTGGTGCTCGTGGCCGTTATAACTGCACCGTGATCAGTCCTCAAAAAGGCCGTTTTTATTGGTACTCTCAGCCTTGGCAGTTTTTTTAAAAACTGAATATAGATATTGATTCAGTACGCACACTCTTTTTCAATGTGCCGCAACTGAATTTCAATCGCTTTATAGCCAGGTAATTTTTGGGCCATTAAGCGATAAAAGTTAGCACTATGATCAAAATAGTGACTGTGGCACAGCTCATGAACGACGACCATCTCAATAATATTAGGGCTAAGTTCAAGCAACTTTAAATTTAAGTTGATATAGCCCTTACTCGATAACGACCCCCATCGACTGCGCATCTTTTTTACCCGCAAAACCGGACGAGAGATGAGTGCGCCTTGTGCAAAATGTGGCCACCACTGATCGATTAATTGCTCAAAAACTTGTTTGGCTTGCAAACGCTGCCAGCTCTCTATTTTTGCCAATAAGTTTTCTTCCGACCAAGCTTGTGGGTAATAGCAGGTATCTTCAATCAATATGGGCTGTCGACTTTTCTGCGCACTCTGCTGAAAACGGTAAAACTTGCCCAGGTGCTGCATTTTTTCACGCTGAGCTTGCTGTGAATCATCAAACTGCTCTAAGCGCTTCTCTAGCCACCCCGTATGCTGAGATAAAAAAGCCATAAGTTCATATTTTGGACAGCGCAACGGCACTTTTACTTCAATCTCTCCCTTGGCATTAACCCCGAGACGCAATGATTTACGCTTCATCGCATGAATAGTCACCGCAACTTCACGACCCAGTAACTGAATTGACGTTTGATGAATGGATTTATGGGGTGCAGATTGCCTCAACGGACTCATGTTCTTTGTCTTTTCCTGATATAATTACGATAATTATTGGAGAGTATTGTATGTCTGACTTGTTATCGATCCCAGCTTTAGATGAAGATGAATTAGAACTTCTTGGCCAAATGCTTGAAGATGAGCTTGAACGCCAGGATTCGTTTGACTTTTTTGAAGCCCACGGTCTTATTACCGCGATTAAAACAGGGCCTATCGAATTCGAGTGGTCGCAAATTTACGAAATGATATTCCCTGAAAAAACAGCGTTTAATGACGAACAGCTAGAACGCGTGCAGCGTTTGCTAAGAAAGCTGGGGTATGAGATTCAAGCGTGGCTGGATTATGGTGAAGACTTCCCAGTTCCTTGCGATTTAACTCTACAAGTTGAAGACGATGACGAAGAAGGTTCTCCATTAGAAGCTTGGGCTGCTGGGTTCATGGCAGGAATTTTACAAAACGAAGCTGCTTGGTACGCCAAGGATGAAGAGAAAATGGCTGAGTGGATTTTCCCTATTATGTACGCATCAGGGCTTTTTGCAGAAGAAGCCGAAATGGCCGAAATTGATGAAGATGGCGATTTATCAGATCAAATGTGCAATAACATCCCACCAGCGATCATTGAAATGTTTTTACATTTCCATGCATCTAAAGGGTAAGTATTAAAACCGCTAAAAAAAGCTAATCTTTCTTATACCCATAGGCCGCTTCAATGCAGCGGCCATTATCACTGAATTTTACACTCTCACACAGCTGATTCACTAAAGATAAGCCTCGGCCATGACTTTGATCCCCTGAACGACTAGCGACTTGCGGGTAATCAAAGCCTTTCCCACTGTCTGTCACAATAAAGCTCACAACGCCTCCCGTAGGAAGCAATTGATGCGTTATCTGTATATTCATCCGCCCTTGAGAATACGATTTAAGACGCTTTTCTCTTTCACCGTAATACTCGACTAAGCCACCAGAGCCTTCTTTTAAGCTAGACTCCAAACCTAATACGCCGTGCTCTAAAGCATTATTAAACAACTCTGTTAATAACAAGAGTAAAGTAGGTTTATGACGGTATAAACCAGAGGCTTCACCCATCATATCGACCAGCTGAGATACAGGGCTACCTAAACGCAACGCTTCAATTTTTAAATCTAATGTAATGCTCCACGGTATCGGCGCACGCTGATTTCCATAATCTTCTTGCTCGGAATGAAGGTCACTTGCTTTGAACGTAACCTTGCCCGCATTGATGCACACAAGACTAATGTCATCATCTTGGTTGAATACCCCTGATTGTTGGCCCGTGAAACGATAGAGCCCTTTACGTACTTTTTCAATATCACATTGCGAGCGCTGCAAAGCCGTTTCAAATCGCTGACGACCGAAGAGTTCACCATTATCATTACTGGCTTCTAAAATTCCGTCGGTATACAGAATCACTTTATCCGTAGCCTTAAGCGCATATTCCGTACATTCCGTATTAAACTTTTCGTCTTCTGATATCCCCAAAGGCATGTGTAAAGAGGATATTCGCTGCTGAATTTCAAACTGATCGTCTAAAATTAAGCTGTCATGCAGCCCCCCAGCCCAAATATTCAGTTTGTCACCCGCGGCGTTTAATTCGGCAATAACTGCTGCACAAAACATGTGATCGGGTAAAAAATCGACCAATACCCGGTTCATCTCTCTCGCCAAATCCCCCACCGATAAATGTTTGTGCACAAAAGAGTGGAATGATTGCGACAAAGGCAGGCTACCTAATGCAGCAGGCAAGCCATGACCGGTAAAATCCCCCAGCATAATAAAAACACCGCCCGCAGGCGATTTAGCAATAAGAAGAACATCTCCATTAAACTGGGAAGCACTGGAAATATAAGTTTGAATACTCTCGCAATTTTGATGATTAACCTGGGTTGCATGATCAAAGACATGCTGAGCCATCTCTTGCTCTTGAATAAGGCGAGTGTGTAAATAGGTAAGTTCTTCATGCTGTTTTTGCGCTTTACGATGCAGCTCAATGGTTCTAATATGGGCCGCAATTTTTGCATTGAACATCACTTGGTTAAAAGGCCTGACCAAATAATCATCGCCAAACTCTAAACACCGCACTAAAGCATCTTCATCTTGCAACGCCGTGATGAAAACAATAGGCACAAAATAGTCGCCAATAACCTCTTTTAGCTGTTTCGCGGCTAGATATCCATCCACCCCCGGCATCACGACATCCATAAAAATAACATCGGCTCCATGAGTATCATAAGCCTGCAACGCTTGTTCTGCACTGCCGCAAGTAATCGCCACATGGCCGTTTTGCTTAACCAAGTGTGATAATAAAATGCGATTGGCTTCTAGATCATCAACAATCAAAATGCGCACAATCAATTCACCTTAAAAAAATGATCAAGTCTGGCCGCTAATAATGCATCCCGGATATGAGGCCGACAATGCTTCAACTCAAGGCAGCCAACATCCAGATTCAACTCTTTTTTTAGTGTTAATAACAGCCCCATTCCAGAGCTGTCCATGTGCTCAGACCGTGCTAGATCAATCACTATCGTTTCAATGGGTTCTTTTATATCGCGGGTATAAGCGTCGCGAAAGTCTTGTAATATAGAAAAATCAAACCGACCTGAGATGGCAACCTCTAACCGATTGCCTTGCTGGGTCTTAGTAACCACTGCCGTCATACATATAACTCCTAACTATATGCATTTTAGTGTAGATGCTATTTAGCCTATTGTTAGTCGGAGTCTTGTGCCAACCAGACTTCAACTCGACGATTTTTATAGCGGCCCGCATCACGTTCGTTGGAAGCCACCGGAAGCTGTCCGCCATAACCATAAGAGTGTTTAGGGTAAACACCCTGCCTAACCAACTCTCGACGAACCGCCATCGCTCTCAACTTAGACAATAACTGCGCGCGCTGTGGAGATTTCTTTTGATCGCCAAAACCAATCAAGATCAGTTTTTTATCTGAATGCTTAGCCATAAACTGCGTTAAACGTTCAACATCTCTTAAGGCACGATTATCTAATTGGGCACTGCCTTCTTTAAATCGAAAGTTCACCGTTAAGCGCTTCCCAGAAGGTGTCATTTCTTTAAAGTCTATTGGCAAGCCTTGGTAAGCTAAAGGCTCTACCGCTTCTACATATTGAGCAATAAAACCATTCTCGGCGACCGTAGACTGTCCTGAGATCCCTTCTACGAAGGCAATAAATTCTTTAACGTGAGGGTTCACTGGTTCGTCATCAATATAAAAATACAAACGCCTAGAAAGCGCATAGTCTTCCGTCGCAATACTCAATGTATTTGGTGTCAGTGCTTTACCAAAACCATCAGAGATCGATATTAATTTTGCCTGTCGAACAGAAGGCAGCCCAACAAAACCAATGCCATTAATATCCCGGCTCACCTCATCAGATAAGTCATCATTAGACTCAAAACGTTTTGACCCAGCCTTCAAAGAGTATTCCTTGCCGAGCACCATGCGTTTAAAGCTATCCCAAGTTCCCGATTGATCATCACGACTGTATAGATTGATTTCGCCGCGACGGCCTCCTAATTGAGACCAATCATATATCTCTCCTGAAAAAACCTGTCCAAGCTGTTTTACACTCAACTGCTGAATCGGATTTTGAGAATGAATAATAATGGCCAAGCCATCAATGCCAATGATATGTTCCGAACGTTTATCGGTCAGATTGGCAAAATCAGCCAAGGCATTCACTTCTTTTAACTTAGCGGGTCGCGACGCTGCAGCAATATCGGCAGCTCCCGTTTTCAAACCTTTAAAACCTGTGCCACTACCATGAGCCGCTATATCAACCGATACCATGTCTTGCAAGTCACCCATTTTGGCTTCTATACGGCTTTCATTAATACCACGGCGGGTAATCTCAACATCAATCGCACCTTTCGACACCAAAAAAGCTTTTACTAGTTCAGGCGCAAGCCTAGCACCAATGGTATTTGAACCATGAATAGTAAAAAGCGGCTCTGCTGAAAGCGAGGGCTGTGATATTGAATAAAATAATAAAGCAGAAATGAAACGAAAGATAAAACGAAAATGAAAAGGGAAAGCTAAGTTACACATACAGTACTGCACCATCTGAAGGTTATGATGGCGCACGTTACTGCATGATTATGACAGTTTTATTACAAATAGTGATAACAGCTCAGAACTGATCAACTATTGTACGTTTTTGATCATAGGCACACTGGCCTGCTGATATTTTTCCAGCTTGAGCATTTCAACCATCTGCGTCATCGTACCGTAAGGCGTATCGACCACTACGCTATTCGCCAACCAAGTAGGCAAACCACCACCAGGATTAGCATGTATTTGATAAGTCACCAATACCTGACCAGCTTCTTTCGGCTCAAACAACCAAAATCCACTCATACGCGCAATTCGAACATAATCATCATCTTTTGGTAGTCGGTCGTCTAATGTATTAATAGCAACTGTCACCACCAAAGATTCCGGGTCCTGAGTCATAGAAGACTGAATAACCGCATCACGGTCGCTCACAGGCCAGGGGGCGCCATTTATAAAATAAATAACCGCGTTTAACTCATCCGTACGCTCAACAATTTCAAATTTTTCACACAAATGCATCCACTGCGTTGCCGCTTGGTCATCTAATAATAAAGCCGCTAGAGTTTTCATGGTCGTTTTAACCATCATTTCCCCTTTGAACTCTTTTAAATCAGAATTTTCTACCTGACGCGTAAAGATTTTAAGATTAATGTCCTCTTCTTCCTTCTCCAATTCCCATTCACTGGTTTTGGCATGAGAAGAAAAGGTAAACAATGTAGACAGTAGTACGATAATAAATAGACGCATAAACTCTATTCCAAATAATTATAATTGTTTATGCACTCTACACTACTCTTATCAATTATGGATAGGTACTATTTTGCCAGACTAATGGGAGTAGATGACCTGCCTTACTCCCCCCCGTGGCAATTTGGCGATGCCTTGCTGGCATTACCTGCTTTCTCCCATTCTTCAAGCGTGAATAAATGCAATGCAATGGCATGAACTTCTCCAGCCAACTCTTCCGCTAAAGCTTTATAGACCATTTGATGGCGAGCGACGGCACGCTTACCTTCAAAAGAGGTACTCACCAATGTGAGGTTAAAGTGAGAATTCGTCGCTGGCCCAGAGTGCATCTGGCTCTCATTCAAAAGAATTAACTCCTGAGGTGCAAATTCCTGCTCAATCTTACTACGAATAATCTGATCCATTGTCGTCCCCTGTGTGTTTGTCATAACGTATTTCTCATAAATAGTACTGCCTCTTCTTGATGGCTCAGATATACTAGCGCCATCACATTGCACGTCGAGTAAAACTCGGTATTGTATACGTATTACATTAAAAAAACGGATCTGAACTATGCAAGCCCCAGAGCTGACCAATACCCAAGCCCTTATTGACCGCTATTATACCGAAGAGAAAGCAAAAAAAGAGCAAGCATTAACCCGTGCAACCTTAAATTTGCAATTAGACGCGAATGATTTAGCCATGCTAAGCATTATTGCTAAGCGCTTTGGCAAGTCTCGTGATGAGCTGGCCAAGGACGTATTGAGTAATGCTCTTATCGATTTACTGACCCAATTAGAGCCGGGTGAACGCAAGCTTATTGCCCGCGATGCTGATGAAATGGGCGCTTCGATGTCTCGTGAAATCGCAGAAGAAAATGGTCTGAAAGATGTCGAGCATAAACCAAATGTCTGGACAGGTCATGAGCGCAATATCGCTAGAGTTGAAAAAAAGCGCGCTAAAGAATTAGAAGAAGCCCGTAAAGCCGCGAAAAAATCTCAAGCATCTGCGAACTTTAAAGAAGAAGTTAGCACAAGCAACGAACAATCGATGCAAGTATCAGAGCAAAAACCTGATGCAGACCATACCGATTCAATGACTAAAATCGACGCGCTCGAAACTAGCGATATTGAGACCAACGATATCGAAGCCGAGTCTCATCAAGCAGAAGTAGAGCCTGAGTCAGCAATAGAAACAGCTGAATTAGATTCAACAGCTGCGTCAGAAGATACTGCTGATATACCAAGCGAAGAACAAACGTCTGTCTTTGCTTAAGCTGTATTTGTCTTATAAATAGGTCTATCTCATAGACCTATTCCTCCCTCTTTTAGAATTACTGGAAAAACATTTTTATGGCCATTAACTGGTTCCCAGGGCACATGAACAGAGCCCGCAATCAAATCGAAGAAGCCATGCCTGATATCGACTTGGTTGTTGAGGTTTTGGACTCTCGCTTACCTTACTCCAGTACCAACCCTCTCGTAGACGAACTGCGTGTAGGCAAGCCTTGTATCAAAGTGCTCAACAAAGCCGATTTATCCGATCCTAAAATAACTAAGTTATGGATCGAGCATTTTGAAAAACAAGACAATACCCACGCCCTTGCGTTAGTGGCAGAAGATCATAAACAAAGCCAAAAGCTCATTCAGCTGATCAAGAATATTGTTAATCAAAGCGAAGATAAAAAGACCAATATTCGCGTCATGATTATGGGCATTCCTAACGTTGGCAAATCTACCCTCATCAACTCCTTGGCAGGACGCTACATTGCCAATACCGGTGATGAACCTGCAGTAACCAAACGCCAACAGATGATAGATCTGAAAAACGGTGTTGTTTTAAGCGACACCCCAGGGATTTTATGGCCGAAATTCGAGAACTTTCATAGCGGCTACCGCCTAGCCACCAGCGGCGCGATTAAAAATACCGCCATGGAATATGAAGACGTCGCCATGTACGCGCTAGAGTATCTTTCCAAAGCCTATCCTGAAGCATTAATGACTCGTTATAAGCTAGAAGTGCTACCAGAATCTGGAGAGAGTTTACTCGACATGGTTGCCCGCAAACGTGGCTGTATTCGCAGCGGGGGTAAGGTTGATTTACATAAGGCTGGCGAAATCGTATTACACGACTTCCGTTCAGGAAAAATTGGCTTATTAAGTTTAGAAACACCTGAAATGATGGTGGCAGAAGAAATCATTGCGGAAGAATTGATTTTGGCAAAAGAACTGGCCAAAGCAGAACGCAAGCGTTTAGCCCTAAAAGGAAAACGCTTCCAAACACCTAAGAAAGAAAGACCCGCAAAATAACCCACTTTAAAAGATCAATTATTGGGCAGCACTGCAAGCAAGTACGCTGCTGCCAAATGATGATATTCCAGTAAAAAGTTCACATCAAAATACGAGTTCATCTTGAAACTGAGCAAGCGATTAGCACAAATAGAAGCCCTAATAACCACAGATTACGACCATATTTGGGATACCTGCTGTGATCACGGACACTTAGGCACGAGTTTAATATCTCATCAAAAAGCACCCAACATTCACCTTGTCGACATAGTGCCTGAACTGATTACGCCACTTGATGAAAAGCTATCGCGCTTATTTTCTAACCCCTACTCGCCTTATACTTCAGATGCTGACTCACCGACGCCAACCCAATGGAAAACTCATTGCCTTGATATTTCAGCAATGCCACTGCAGCAATACTCGGGGAAACACCTGATTATTAT
>Ga0209305_1000427_pt1 | contig 30699 bp, 41 predicted proteins | sample COGITO_mtgs_1103_FD_184792 | JGI IMG/M metagenome (GOLD analysis project Ga0209305, IMG submission 184792) | Pelagic marine microbial communities from North Sea - COGITO_mtgs_110321 (SPAdes) (version 2) | ecosystem: Environmental > Aquatic > Marine > Epipelagic ...
TGATAACGTAAACTTGACTGTAACTCTAATCGCACCAATCGCGATGGATGAAGGTCTACGTTTCGCTATTCGTGAAGGCGGCCGTACTGTAGGCGCTGGTGTTGTTGGTAAAGTAATCGCTTAATCGCGGCTTTAACTGCATTACTGGTAATGCCGGGTTTTGGAATCATTATCCGGTATCAGTCAAAAATAATTTAAAAACGTAAGTTGTTGATTATTTAAGACTTTATAGCAAGAAAGGCCCTCTTCTCTGTTTGGGAAGAGGGCCTTTCTTTTTGTGCGCTTGACACTTTTTGAACAGAGGCATACAATTCGCCTCCCTTTTCGAAGGGTGTTCGGCTGCATATAAACATTAATTGGAGACTGGAACGAATGCAAAATCAAAGTATCCGTATCCGTTTGAAAGCTTTTGACCATCGTCTGATCGATTCGTCGACTCAGGAAATTGTTGAAACTGCTAAACGTACAGGCGCTCAGGTTCGTGGTCCTATTCCACTACCTACTCGTAAAGAGCGTTTTACTGTATTGGTTTCACCACACGTCAACAAAGACGCTCGTGATCAGTATGAAATCCGTACACATAAGCGCATGCTTGACATTGTTGAGCCAACTGAAAAGACAGTTGACGCGTTAATGAAGCTTGATTTGGCTGCCGGTGTGGAAGTTCAAATTAGCTTAGGTTAATAATTAAACAATTCCGTTTAATTAATAACCAGACACAGGTCTTGTGTAACGCTCACTGAAGTCGATAAGACGGATTTGGAGCGGCCATAGCGGGTATCAGCCCCGTACACTAGAGGAAAGTATTATGACTATAGGTTTAGTCGGCAAGAAAGCTGGCATGACCCGAGTTTTTTCTGAGGATGGTCAAGCTATCCCAGTAACAGTTATTGAGGTTCCTACTCAATTAGTTGCTCAGATTAAAACTCAAGAAACTGATGGCTACCAAGCTATTCAGGTTACTTATGGTGAGAAGAAAGCTTCTCGCGTTTCAAAGCCAGCAGCTGGTCACTTCGCTAAAGCGGGTGTTCAAGCAGGTCGTGGTCTTTTGGAATTCCGTACTGAAGAAGAGTTTGCTGTAGGCGCTGAGCTTACCGTTTCTCGCTTTGAAGACGGCCAAAAAGTAGATGTAACCGGTACCTCTAAAGGTAAAGGTTTTCAAGGTGGTGTTAAGCGTTGGAATTTCCAAATGCAAGATGCTACACACGGTAACTCATTGTCTCACCGTGCACCTGGTTCAATCGGTCAGTGTCAAACTCCTGGTCGTGTTTGGAAAGGTAAGAAAATGGCAGGTCACATGGGTTCTGAGCAGGTAACTACTCAAAATCTAGAGATTATTCGTGTCGATGTTGAACGCGGCTTGTTGTTGGTTAAAGGTGCAGTACCCGGCGCTACCGGCGGTGATCTGATCGTTAAACCAGCTGTTAAAGTTAAGCGCTAGGAGAACAACTATGGAACTGACAACAAACAGTGGTGCCACTGTATCTGTTTCCGAAGTTGCTTTCGGTCGCGAATACAATGAATCATTAGTACATCAGGTTGTTACTGCATACCTGTCTACTGCTCGTCAAGGTACTAAAGCTCAGAAAAACCGCGCAGCTGTAAGCGGCGGTGGTGCTAAGCCTTGGCGTCAAAAAGGTACTGGCCGAGCTCGTGCTGGTACATCTCGTGGTCCTATCTGGCGCAAAGGTGGTGTTACATTCGCCGCTAGCCCACGTAGCTTCGAGCAAAAAGTTAACAAAAAGATGTATCGCGCAGCGATGCAGAGCATTCTTTCGGAATTAGTTCGTCAAGAGCGTTTAGTTATTGCTGAAGAATTCACTATGGATTCTCACAAGACTAAAGACTTCGTAGCGAAGATGGCTGAGTTGCAATTGAGCAACGTGCTAATCATTGCTGAAGATCTTGATGAAAAACTTTACTTAGCTTCTCGTAACGTTCCACACGTTGCTGTTACTGAAGCGGGTGCGGTTGATCCGGTAAGCCTAGTTGCCTTTGATAAAGTATTGGTAACAGTCTCTGCTCTTAAGAAATTAGAGGAGAAATTAGGATGAACCAGGAACGTATCTATCAAGTATTAATGGGCCCACGTATCTCTGAGAAAGCGACAGTTATCGCAGAGCAAGGTCAATATACCTTCGTGGTAGCACCAGATGCTACAAAGCCTGAGATCAAGAAAGCTGTAGAAGCATTATTCAATGTTAAAGTTGAAAATGTTCAGGTCTTGAATCAGAAAGGCAAAACTAAGCGTACTGCACGCGGCATGGGTAAGCGTAACGATGTGCGTAAAGCATACGTTTCACTTGCTGCCGGTCAGGACATTGACTTTGCTGACGCAGAATAGGAGCTAAGGTAATGGCATTAGTAAAAACTAAACCGACTTCAGCTGGCCGTCGTCATCTGGTTAAGGTTGTAAACGCTGAACTTCACAAAGGTAAGCCATTCGCTGGTTTGCTAGAGAAGAAAAGTAAGAGTGGCGGTCGTAACAACAACGGTCGAATTACTACTCGTCACATCGGTGGTGGTCATAAGCAACACTATCGTTTAGTCGATTTTAGACGTAACAAAGACGGCATTCCAGCTGTTGTTGAACGTTTAGAATACGATCCAAATCGCAGTGCTAACATTGCATTGTTGAAGTACCTTGATGGTGAGCGCCGCTACATTATCGCCCCTAAAGGTCTTTCAGCAGGTGATGAAGTACGTTCTGGTGAAGATGCTCCTATTAAAATAGGTAGTTCTATGCCACTGCGTAACGTTCCAGTAGGTAGTGTAATACACTGCGTCGAATTGAAGCCTGGTAAAGGTGCTCAAATCGCTCGTTCTGCTGGTACATCTGCTCAGCTTGTTGCTCGTGAAGGTACTTACTGCACCTTGCGTCTACGTTCTGGAGAAATGCGTAAAGTATTATCCGAATGTCGCGCTACTTTAGGTGAAGTAGGGAATAGCGAACACAGCTTGCGCCAGCTTGGTAAAGCAGGTGCTTCACGCTGGAGAGGCGTACGTCCAACGGTTCGTGGTGTTGTTATGAACCCAGTTGATCACCCACATGGTGGTGGTGAAGGTCGTACATCGGGTGGTCGTCACCCAGTATCTCCGTGGGGCATGCCTACCAAGGGTTATAAGACTCGTTCGAACAAACGTACTGATAAACTTATCGTACGTCGTCGTTCCGCGAAGTAAATTTAAAAGAGGATTGAGCTGTGCCACGTTCATTAAAAAAAGGTCCTTTTATAGACCACCACTTGATGACAAAGGTAGAGACAGCGTTAGAGTCGGGCGAAAAACGTCCGATTAAAACCTGGTCTCGACGCTCTACGATCTTTCCGGAGTTCGTAGGACTGACCATTGCCGTTCATAACGGCCGTCAACATGTGCCTGTTTTCGTAACTGAAGACATGGTTGGACATAAACTAGGCGAATTTTCTGTGACACGTACCTATAAAGGTCACGTTGCAGATAAGAAAGCTAAACGTTAATAAAGGGGTTAATTGTATGTCTGAAGTAGCCGCTATATTACGTGGAGCTCAACTGTCTGCCCAAAAGGCACGTCTAGTTGCGGATCAGATCCGCGGAAAAAATGTTTCTGAAGCGTTAACTATTCTTGAGTTCAGCCCTAAAAAGGGTGCTGACTTAATGAAGAAGGTATTAGAATCTGCCATCGCTAACGCTGAGCATAATGAAGGCGCTGACGTAGACGAGTTGAATGTTTCAACTGTCTTTGTTGACGAAGGTACTACCATGAAGCGCATACGTCCGCGTGCTAAGGGTCGTGCTGATCGTATCTTGAAGCGTTCTTGCCATATCACTATTAAAGTGTCTGAGAAATAGGGAGTCGAAGATGGGTCAGAAAGTACATCCTACTGGTATTCGTCTCGGTATTACCAAAGACCATAATAGTGTTTGGTATGCCGGAAGCGACAAATATGCAGATAATTTGTTAACTGATATCCAAGTACGTACTCTTATTGAGAAACGTCTTGTTAAAGCTTCAGTAAGCAAAGTAGTTATCGAACGTCCTTCGCAGAATGCGAAAGTTACTATTCACACTGCCCGTCCAGGTATTGTGATTGGTAAGAAAGGCGAAGACGTCGAGAAGCTACGCAAAGAAATCACTGATATGATGGGTATTCCGGTACACATCAATATTGAAGAGATCCGCAAGCCAGATCTTGATGCTAAATTAGTAGCGCAAAGCGTTGCTAGCCAGCTAGAGCGTCGTATTATGTTCCGTCGTGCTATGAAGCGCGCAGTTCAAAATGCCATGCGTGGCGGTGCTGAAGGCATTAAGATTCAAGTTGGTGGTCGTCTAGGTGGTGCTGAAATCGCTCGTTCAGAGTGGTATCGTGAAGGACGCGTTCCTTTGCACACACTTCGTGCGGACATCGATTATGGTACTTGCGAAGCACATACTACTTACGGCGTTATCGGCGTAAAAGTATGGATCTTCAAAGGTGAAGTCTTGGGTGGTATCGAAGAAGTTCGAAACCGTGCTAAAAACCAAGGCAAAAAGAAAGGCGGCCGTTCATAGGGGTTTTTAACCATGTTGATGCCAAAACGTACAAAGTTCCGCAAAATGATGAAGGGCCGCAATCGTGGCCTGGCTCGCGGAAGTAAAGTGAGCTTCGGTGAGTATGGCCTTAAGGCTACTGGCCGAGGTCGCATTACAGCTCGTCAAATTGAAGCTGCGCGTCGTACAATGACTCGTAAAATCAAACGTGGCGGGAAAATCTGGATTCGTATTTTTCCTGATAAGCCGATTACCAGCAAGCCTCTTGAGGTTCGTCAGGGTAAAGGTAAGGGTAACGTAGAATACTGGGTATGCCAGATCCAACCAGGTCGTGTTTTATACGAAATGGAAGGTGTTAGTGAAGAATTAGCTCGTGAAGCGTTCGAACTTGCGGCGGCTAAGTTGCCTATTGCTACAACATTCGTTAAACGGACGGTGATGTGATGACGGCGATCGAACTAAAAGATAAGTCAGTAGCTGAGTTGCAAACTCAGTTAGAAGAGCTATTGAGCGATCAATTTAAGTTGCGCATGCAGAAGTCTACTGGTCAGTTGGGTCAATCCCATCTAATCAAGCAGACTCGTCGCAACATAGCTCGCGTAAAAACCGTGCTGGCTCAGAAGGCAGGTGAATAAAATGAGTGAACAAACTACTGCACGCACCCTTACTGGTAAGGTTGTAAGCGATAAGATGGATCAAACCATCACTGTTCTTGTGGAGCGACGTGTTCAGCACCCGATCTACAGGAAATTCGTGAAGCGTTCTACGAAAGTACACGCACACGACGCGAACAACGAATGCCAAATTGGTGACGTGGTTACTGTTAAGGAATCTCGTCCATTGTCGAAAACAAAGACATGGACGCTGGTTACCGTTGATGAGCGCGCCGTTAAGGTTTAGCGCAGTTACTAGGAGCAAATGGCATGATCCAAACACAATCAATGCTGGATGTTGCTGATAACAGCGGCGCCAAACGTGTAATGTGTATTAAGGTTTTAGGCGGTTCACACCGTCGCTATGCCCGTATCGGCGACCTTATTAAGGTATCCGTTAAGGAAGCAATTCCACGCGGTAAAGTTAAGAAGGGTCAAGTACTTACAGCGGTTGTTGTTCGTACACGTAAAGGTGTTCGTCGTCCGGATGGTTCTATCATCCGTTTCGATACGAATTCTGCAGTATTGTTAAATGCTTCAGAAGCACCTATCGGTACCCGTATTTTTGGGCCAGTGACTCGTGAGCTTCGTTCTGAGAAGTTTATGAAGATCATTTCCCTAGCACCAGAAGTGTTATAGGGGTAGAGATAGCATGTTAAAAATTCGTAGAGATGACGAAGTAATAGTTATTGCCGGCAAAGATAATGGTAAACGAGGCAAAGTAGTTAAAGTACTTGCCGACAATCGTGTTATCATTAGCGGCATTAACATGGTGAAAAAACACCAAAAGCCTAACCCGCAGCAGCAGCAGCCAGGCGGCATCGTTGAAAAAGAAGCTGGAATTCAAGTTTCTAACGTTGCAATCTGGAATCCTAAGACTGAAAAAGCCGACCGTGTTGGCTTTAAAGTTGAAGGCGAGCAGAAAGTGCGTGTTTTCAAATCAACCGGCGAAGTAATCGCTTAAAGCAACTAGGAGAAACAGATATGTCACGTTTGAAAGAACTGTACAAATCAGATGTTGTAGCCAAGTTGACTGAAGAGTTTGGTTACAAAAACGTTATGGAAGTGCCGCGCGTTACTAAAATCACCCTGAATATGGGTGTTGGTGAAGCGTTAGGCGATAAGAAACTTCTTGATAATGCCGTTACTGATATGGAAGCAATGTCAGGACAAAAAGCAATTGTTACCGTGGCTCGTAAGTCCGTAGCAAGCTTTAAAGTACGTGACGGCTACCCGATTGGTTGTAAAGTAACTATGCGTGCAGATCGTATGTGGGAGTTTTTAGATCGTCTAATCGACATCTCTCTACCTCGCGTACGTGATTTCCGTGGCTTGAATGGTAAATCATTCGACGGTCGTGGTAACTACAGCATGGGTGTGAAAGAGCAGATTATCTTTCCAGAAATCGAATACGACAAAGTCGATAAGATTCGCGGTATGGATATCACTATCACTACTACAGCTAATACGAACGAAGAAGGTCATGCTTTATTGAAAGCATTGAACTTCCCGTTCCGTAACTAGGGGAAGTCTCATGGCTAAGATCAGTATGAAACAGCGTGAAGCTAAGCGTGAGCAACTTGTTGCTAAATACGCTGAAAAACGCGCTGCACTGAAGGCGATTATCTTAAATGTTAACTCTTCTGACGAAGATCGTTGGAGCGCGCAAATTCAATTGCAAAAGCTTCCTCGTGACTCTTCTAAGAGCCGTTTACGTAACCGCTGCCAAATCACAGGTCGTCCACATGGCGTCTACCGTAAATTCAAGCTTTCCCGTATTAAGTTACGTGAAGAAGGCATGAAAGGTAACGTTCCTGGCCTGAAAAAAGCTAGTTGGTAAGCAATTCCGGCTAGTGAGAAAAGAGTGCTGTAATGGCGCTCTTTCTTTCACTATCTAGGGCGCTGTACAACAGAGGAAAGACAAATGAGTATGCAAGATCCCTTAGCGGACATGCTTACTCGTATTCGTAACGGCCAATTGGCTGGTCATGCGAATGTGAGTATGCCGTCTTCTAAGTTAAAAGTGTCTGTAGCCCAGTTGCTACAAGACGAAGGTTATATCGCTGCGTTTGCAGTGGAAGGCGACGTTAAACCAAGCCTGAATATAGACCTTAAATACTACGAAGGTAAGCCAGTAATTGAGACGATCAAGCGCGTTAGTCGTCCTGGTTTACGTCAATACAAAGGCACAGTTAAGCTACCTAAGGTAGAATCTGGTCTTGGTGTTGCCATTGTATCCACTTCGAAAGGTGTAATGACTGATCGTGCGGCTCGTGCTCAAGGCATTGGCGGCGAAGTTATTGCTACCGTCTTCTAAGGAGATTTACAATGTCACGTATTGCAAAAGCTCCTGTAGCTATTCCAGCTGGTGTTGAAGTAACACTTGCTGAGTCCACTATCGCGATTAAAGGCGGTAAGGGCACTCTAGAGTTGAATATCCATTCATCTGTAGAAATTAAACAAGAAGAAAACAATATTGTTTTCGCTCCAAAGAACGGTGATAAAGCGGCCATGGCTATGGCTGGTACTTTCCGTTCTTTAGTGAACAATATGGTTGTTGGCGTAACTCAAGGCTACCAGAAGAAATTAATTCTTCAGGGCGTTGGTTATCGTGCCAAAACTTCTGGAAAAGTCGTCAACCTAAGTTTGGGTTTCTCACATCCAGTGGATTATGAGTTACCTGAAGGCGTTACAGCTGAAGTACCTTCTCAAACAGAGATCGTAATTTCAGGTGTTGATAAGCAACAGGTTGGTCAAGTAGCCGCAGAAATTCGTGGATACCGTCCACCAGAGCCTTATAAAGGTAAAGGTGTTCGTTATGCTGACGAAAATGTGCGTCGCAAAGAAGCTAAGAAGAAATAAGGTCTAGGCTCATGAATGAGAAGAAAACAGCTCGTTTACGCCGTGCCCGTAAAACTCGTATGCGTATTCGCGAGAAGGGTACAGTACGTCTGTGTGTAAATCGTACACCCAGACACATTTATGCTCAGATTCTTTCTTCCAGTGGTGCTGAAGTTTTAGCTACAGCCTCTACTGTTGAAGCGGATCTGCGTACAACTGCTACTGGTAACGTTGAAGCAGCAACTAAAGTCGGTCAGCTTATCGCTGAGCGCGCTAAAGCTGCTGGTGTCACTAAGGTTGCTTTTGACCGTTCTGGTTTCCAATACCATGGTCGCGTTAAGGCCCTGGCTGATGCAGCCCGTGAAGGCGGCTTGGAATTCTAAAGGGTAGAGACAATGGCGAATAATGAACGCGTAGAGCGTAACGAAAGCGATCTGCAGGAAAAACTGGTTCAAGTGAACCGAGTTGCAAAAGTAGTAAAAGGGGGTCGTATATTCGGCTTCACTGCTTTGACTGTAGTTGGCGACGGAAATGGTAAGGTTGGTTTTGGTCGTGGTAAAGCACGCGAAGTACCAACTGCTATCCAGAAAGCAATGGATTCAGCTAAGCGTAATATCATCCAGGTAGAATTGGACGGTACGACTTTGCAGTATCCTATAAAAGCACGCCACGGCGGTTCTAAGGTTTACATGCAACCAGCATCAGAAGGTACTGGTATTATTGCCGGTGGTGCAATGCGTGCAGTTTTAGAAATGTGTGGTGTTAAAAACGTATTGGCAAAATGTTACGGGTCTACAAACCCAGTTAACGTTGTTCGTGCAACTTTCAATGGCTTGAATCAAATGAAGTCACCTGAACAGATTGCAGCCAAGCGTGGTAAATCCGTAGAAGATATTCTGGGGTAAGGCATCATGGCTAAGAAAACCGTTAAGGTAACACAATTGCGTAGCTCAATCGGCAAATTGCCGAAGCATCGCGCGACCATTAAAGGTCTAGGCCTTCGTAAGATCGGTCACACTGTAGAGTTGGAAGATACTCCGTCAGTACGTGGCATGATCAACAAGGTTCAATACATGCTTAAGGTAGAGGGATAATAAGATGCGTCTTAATGAACTCAGCCCTGCTAAAGGTGCTAAAACTGCACGTAAGCGTGTAGGACGTGGCATTGGCTCAGGTATCGGTAAGACCTGTGGCCGTGGTCACAAAGGTCAAAAATCGCGTTCAGGTGGTAAAGTTGCCCCTGGTTTCGAAGGTGGTCAAATGCCTTTGCAACGTCGTCTACCAAAATTTGGTTTTACTTCACGTAAAGCTCAATATACTGCAGAGGTTCGCTTAAACGAACTTACTAAAGTAGATGGTGACATCGTAGATTTAGCAGCTCTTAAAGCTGCGGATATCATCGGTGATAAGATTAAGCGTGCTCGCGTAATCCTATCTGGTGAGATCAAACAAGCTGTTACTATCAAAGGTTTGAAAGTAACTAAAGGTGCTCAGGCTGCTATTGAAGCGGCCGGTGGGAAGATCGAGGACTAAATGGCTAAAGGCTCACTACCGCAAGGCATGCAAAGTGGATTAACCGAGCTCTGGACTCGGATCCGTTTTGTATTCTTAGCGATTATCGTATATCGGATTGGGGCACATATTCCTGTACCAGGAATTAACCCCGATCAATTAGCGCAGATGTTTGAACAGAATCAAGGCACGATCTTGAGTATGTTTAATATGTTTTCGGGTGGTGCATTAGAGCGCATGAGTATTCTTGCGCTTGGCATCATGCCTTACATTTCTGCTTCTATTATTATGCAATTGCTAACGGCAGTGAGCCCCCAGCTAGAACAGCTGAAGAAAGAAGGTGAAGCTGGTCGCCGTAAGATCACGCAATATACGCGCTACGGCACGGTATTGTTGGCTACTATCCAGGCAACTGGTGTGTCAGTCGGTCTTGCGGGTCAAGGTATTACCTTTAGCTCTGGCATGGACTTCTATCTGGGAGCTATTCCGTCTTTTGTATGTGGTGCAGTATTCTTAATGTGGCTAGGTGAACAAATCACTGAACGCGGCATTGGTAACGGCATCTCTATACTGATCTTCGCGGGTATCGTTGCAGGCTTGCCTGGTGCGATTGGTCAAAGTTTCGAATCAGCACGTCAAGGGGACTTAAATATCCTTGTGTTGTTAGGGGTTGCGATTGTAGCGATTATGGTTGTTGCATTTGTTGTTTTCGTTGAACGAGGACAGCGTCGTATCACCATTAATTACGCTAAGCGCCAGCAAGGCCGTAAAGTGTTTGCTGCACAGACAAGTCATTTACCATTGAAATTGAATATGGCTGGTGTTATTCCTGCTATTTTTGCATCAAGTCTGTTATTATTCCCCGCCTCGATTGGTCAGTGGTTTGGCCATGAAGGTGGAGGGATGGAATGGTTGCAAGATGTATCTTTAGCATTAGGACCTAGTCAACCGCTATATATTGTACTGTTTGCAGCGGGTATCATCTTCTTCTGTTACTTCTATACGGCGTTGATGTTTAACCCGAAAGATGTGGCTGATAACTTGAAGAAGTCTGGTGCCTTTATCCCAGGGATTCGTCCAGGGATACAAACTGCTAACTATATTGATGGTGTATTAGGTAAGTTGACATTGTTCGGCTCCTTATATATCGCAGCAGTGTGCTTGATGCCACAGATGCTAGTTGTCTTGGCTGATGTACCCTTCTATTTCGGTGGTACTTCGCTATTGATTGTTGTAGTGGTGGTGATGGACTTTATGTCCCAAGTGCAATCGCATTTGATGTCTCATCAATACGAATCAGTGATGAAGAAATCAAATTTAAAGAATTTCGGTTCTGGTAGCGTTCCGCGCTAACAGACTGAATTGATAGGAGATCGTCATGAAAGTACGTGCTTCTGTAAAAAAAATCTGCCGTAATTGTAAGACGATTCGTCGTAACGGTAGTGTGCGAGTGATCTGTACTTCAGATCCTAAGCATAAACAACGTCAAGGCTAATAATAGTCTTGACCTTTGGTGGCGTTTAAGAATATGTTGCTTGCATTTTATGCGAGTGGCATATATTATCTTGCGCCCTTTATAAGCAAAAACTGATTGGAGTTAGACATGGCCCGAATCGCCGGTGTCAACATTCCTGATAACAAGCACGCGGTTATCTCTCTGACTTACGTATTTGGCGTAGGTCGTTCTACCGCGAAGCAGTTATGTGCTAGTACTGGAATTGCTGAAACGATTAAAATTGCTGATCTATCTGAAGCCCAACTTGATGAACTTCGTAACGAAGTAGGTCAATTGACGGTTGAAGGTGATCTTCGTCGTGAAAAACAAATGAACATCAAGCGATTGATGGACATGGGTTGCTTCCGTGGTATACGCCACCGTCGCGGTCTTCCAGTTCGTGGCCAACGCACTAAAACAAATGCGCGTACTCGTAAGGGTCCTCGTAAACCAATCCGTAAGTAATTACGGATTGGCTTTTAGTGTAGCTGCATTGTCATTGTTTAGGTTGCAGTGTTGATATTAAAAGTAGGAATGTAGAATATGGCTAAGCCAGGAAATTCTCGTACTAAGAAGAAAGTTAAAAAGCAGGTCGCGGACGGTATCGCCCACATCCATGCTTCTTTTAACAATACGATTGTAACGTTAACCGATCGCCAAGGTAATGCTCTTTCATGGGCAACTGCCGGTGGTTCTGGTTTCCGTGGTTCACGTAAGAGCACACCGTTCGCTGCGCAGGTTGCTGCAGAACGAGCTGGTGAAGCTGCAAAGGAATATGGTCTTAAAAATCTTGATGTTGAAGTCAAGGGTCCTGGTCCTGGTCGTGAATCTGCGGTACGTGCATTAAATGCATGTGGTTACAAGATTAACAACATCACAGACGTGACGCCGATCCCTCATAATGGTTGTCGTCCGCCTAAGAAACGTCGTGTATAAGGAGACAGAATAGTGGCACGTTATATTGGTCCTAAATGTAAACTGTCTCGTCGCGAAGGCACTGACTTATTCTTGAAGAGCGGCGTTCGCGCATTAGACTCCAAGTGTAAGCTAGAAACTAAGCCTGGCGTACACGGCGCAGGACGTGGTCGTTTATCCGACTACGGTCTACAATTGCGTGAAAAGCAGAAAGTTCGTCGTTTATACGGTGTTCTTGAAAAGCAATTCCGCGGATATTACAAAGAAGCTGCACGTCGTAAAGGCGCTACAGGTGAAAACCTGCTTCAGTTGCTTGAATCTCGTCTAGATAACGTTGTTTATCGTATGGGCTTTGGTTCGACTCGTGCAGAATCTCGTCAGTTGGTATCACATAAAGCGATTACGGTTAACGGCACTGTCGTTAATGTTGCTTCTTTCATGGTTAAAAGCGGTGACGTTGTCGCTGTTCGTGAAAAAGCAAAGAACCAAGATCGCATTAAAAGTGCACTTGCTCTTGCTGGCAATCGTGGAGATTCTTCTTGGATCGACGCGAACGCTACTAAGATGGAAGGAACATTTAAATCTGTTCCTGAGCGCGCTGATTTACCAGCAGAGATCAACGAAAACCTAATTGTGGAACTTTACTCTAAATAATTAGAGCATTGTAAGGGGCAGCTATGCAGCGCGCAGTAAACGAATTTTTGACACCGCGTCATATTCAAGTTGAAGAAATGAGCAAGACTCATGCAAAGGTGACTCTAGAGCCACTGGAGCGCGGTTTCGGTCATACACTTGGCAACGCTTTGCGTCGAATATTGCTGTCCTCCATGCCAGGAGCTGCAATTGTAGAGGTAGAGATCGACGGTGTACTTCATGAGTACAGCACGATCGAAGGCGTACAAGAAGACGTAATTGAAATCTTGTTAAACCTTAAGGGTGTTGCAGTCAAACTTCACGAACGTGATGAAGCGACTCTGACTCTAGTTAAATCTGGAGCAGGAGCAGTTACCGCTGCCGATATTCAACTGGATCACGGTGTTGAAATCGCTAACCCTGAGCATGTAATTGCTCATTTAGCGGCCGGCACTGAACTGAAGATGACGTTAAAAATCACTTCAGGTCGTGGTTATGAGACTGTTGAGTCTCGCAACCAGAACGACGAAGAAACGAAGGCAATTGGTAAATTGCAAATTGATGCGACTTATAGTCCTGTTCAGCGTATTTCATACAGTGTAGATAATGCACGTGTTGAACAACGTACTGATCTAGACAAGTTGGTTATCGAGTTGGAAACCAATGGCACGATCGATCCAGAGGAAGCGATTCGTCGCTCTGCTACAATTTTGCAGCAACAACTAGCAATATTTGTTGACCTGGAAAATGAGGAAGTAGTTGAGCAGCAGAAAGAAGAAGAGGAAATTGATCCTATCCTTCTACGTCCAGTTGACGATTTAGAGTTAACGGTCCGTTCTGCTAACTGCCTAAAGGCCGAGAATATTTACTACATTGGTGATTTGATACAGCGCACTGAAGTTGAGCTGTTGAAGACTCCTAATTTGGGTAAGAAATCTCTGACTGAAATTAAAGATGTTCTTGCATCACGTGGTCTTTCACTAGGTATGCACCTAGAAAATTGGCCGCCAGCAAGTCTTCGAAACGACGACAAAGTGCTGGCTTAGTCCTCCGGGACTAAACCTCGCAGAGCGTTCAGTTAGTAAAGGAAAATAATCATGCGTCATCGTAAAAGTGGTCGCCACTTTAATCGCACCAGTTCACACCGCCAAGCAATGTTTAAAAACATGGCTGTGTCTTTGTTCGAGCATGAAATCATTAAGACGACTTTGCCAAAAGCAAAAGAGTTACGTGGTGTTGCTGAGCCGTTGATTACATTGGCTAAAGTAGACTCCGTTGCAAATCGCCGTTTGGCTTTTGCACGTACTCGCAGTAAAGAAGCTGTTGGTAAATTGTTTAATGAGTTGGGTCCTCGTTATGAAGCACGTCCGGGTGGCTACATTCGCATTATGAAATGTGGTTTCCGTTCAGGTGATAATGCACCTATGGCTTACGTTGAGTTAATAGACCGTCCTGCTGTTGAAGCAGAAGACGTTGTTGAAGCAACAGAAGCTGGCGAAGAGTAAAATCTTCGTCATAAAAAAGCCCAGCTTATGCTGGGCTTTTTTTTGTCTAAAATTTGTCTTTCACCTTGCGGTACTTATTATCGATGGGGTTTCTGCAACTTTAAATAAAGGTCTGTGATGTTAAAGCGTGATAATGCCTATGTAATTAAGCAGCAGTTGGCGAGTTACTTAGCGGATTTCAAATCTCATAAGCTATCGGTTGGCAGTGATGACTTTAGGTTTATAGAAGGTGGTCAATCCAATGGACACTGCATTGTATTTCTACATGGCGCGGTAGGTAATAAGAGTCAGTGGAGGGGTTTAATGCAGCTTCTTAGTAGCAAGTATCGTGTTATCGCCATTGATATTCCTGGCTTGGCTGTTGGTTGCAGAACAGAGAGCAACCAATATTCATTAACGGCATTGTCCAATTATCTTAATCGCTTTCTTATTAGTCAGAATATATCTTCAACCTGTCTTGTTGCTCACTCAATTGGGGCGAATGTGGCTTGTCGGTATTCTGCGATATATCCTGAGAAGGTCAGTTCATTAGTAATATCATCGCTGACAGGTTGGGAGCAGTTGTTTGGTCAATCTTACTGGAATAAATTTAGTGAGTTCAAACAGTTGTTAGTTTTCAATTCTTTAGAGGAATTTAAGGAATTATTCTCCTCATTATTTCACGAACCCCCTTATATGCCTAAGGCTCTGCTAGAGTTCAGAATGCGCGATCTTCAGAAACATCAAACACAGCTCTTTAAGGCACTTGGAGATATTCAGCAGGAATTTCACTTGCTGGCGGAAGATCTAAAATCTTTATCGTGTCCCATACTCGCGATTAATGGCATGAATGATGTTTTCATCGACATGGGAATTATTAAACGTGTTGAGAATTTATTGCCAGAAATAAAAATGTTCAACTTTGCTGAGTGTGGGCATGTGCCTTTCTTAGAATATCCAAAAAAGACACACTCACTGATAAAGGATTTTATTTTATCAAACCGTAAAGATCTGGCATTGCTTTAAGCGTTAATACCCTCTTTCTAATAACGGCTTCAAGAAAGTAGCTGTGTGAGAGACGGTCGACTCTGCCAAGTGCTTAGGGGTGCCTTCAGCGATGATGTAGCCACCTTTAGAGCCGCCTTCTGGGCCTAGGTCAATAATCCAATCTGCTGTTTTAATTACGTCTAAGTTATGTTCAATAACCACGACCGTATTGCCATGATCACGTAAGCGATGCAGTACGGTTAATAGTTGCTGTATATCAGCAAAGTGCAGGCCGGTGGTTGGTTCGTCCAAAATATAAAGCGTATTACCGGTATCTCTTTTAGACAGTTCTTTTGCCAGTTTAACCCGCTGCGCTTCACCACCCGATAAGGTCGTGGCTGCTTGCCCAAGAGTTATGTAGGAGAGGCCTACATCCATTAGTGTTTGCAGTTTGCGTGAAATAGCAGGGATAGCATCAAAGAATTCACGGGCATCCTCAACCGTAAGGGATAAACATTCATGAATGTTTTTGCCCTTATAGCGAATGTCTAACGTTTCGCGGTTATAGCGGTGGCCTTTGCAGACATCGCAAGGTACGTACACATCAGCTAAGAAATGCATTTCCACCTTGATAACGCCATCACCCTGACAGGCTTCACAGCGACCGCCTTTTACGTTAAATGAGAAGCGGCCCACTTTATAACCGCGGCTACGCGATTCTTGTGTCCCCGCAAACAGTTCACGAATTGGTGTGAATATGCCGGTATAGGTTGCAGGGTTAGACCTTGGAGTGCGGCCAATTGGGCTTTGATCGATATCGACCACTTTATCCAATTGATCCATGCCAGTAATCGACTCATACGGAGCCGCTTTTAAGGTTGTGGCACCGTTTAACGCGGTTGCGGCTAATGGATACAAGGTGCGATTAATCAGTGTTGATTTACCGGAACCAGAAACCCCTGTAACGCAGGTTAATAAGCCCAGAGGGATATTAAGTTCTACATTATCGAGATTATTACCGGTAGCACCGGTCAGTGTTAGGAGGCGCTCAGGGTTGTAAATACTGCGTTCTTTAGGAATCTCAATTCTTCTTACGCCGGTTAAGAACTGGCCAGTAATCGAATTCTTATTGTTGAAAACTTCTTCAGGCGTACCTTGAGCGACAATCTCACCACCGTGAACACCTGCGCCAGGACCTATGTCGATCAGGTAGTCAGCACTGCGAATAGCGTCTTCATCGTGTTCAACAACGATTACGGTATTACCAATATCACGTAAGTGAACCAGTGTTTGCAATAAACGATCGTTGTCTCGCTGGTGTAAGCCAATTGAAGGCTCATCTAAAATGTACATCACGCCGACTAAACCAGCACCAATTTGCGAGGCTAGGCGGATGCGTTGTGCCTCACCGCCCGATAGCGTATCAGAGCTGCGGTTCAGGCTTAAATACTCTAAACCTACATTCACTAAAAACTGCAGGCGATCACGAATCTCTTTTAAGATCTTGTCGGCAATTTTGGCTTTTTGCCCCGTGAACTCAAGTTGAGTGAAATACTGCTGAGCTTCATCAATGGGCATGGCTGTACACTGATGAATGGTTTTATCACCAATAAATACGTGACGCGCTTCGGTTCTTAAACGAGAACCTTTACAGGTAGGGCAAGACTGGACACTGAGATATTTAGTGAGTTCTTCGCGCACCATTTGTGAGTCAGTATCATGGAAGCGGCGATCAAGGTTAGGTAGAACACCTTCAAATATATGGGTTTTTAAAACCGTATCGCCTCGACTATTAACGTAATTAAAGCTTATTTCGTCTTCACCGCTGCCTTGTAAAATAAGATGCTGTTGCTTAGTGGTTAGTTGATCAAAAGGTTTGTCTATATCAAAACCATAATGCTCGGCCACGGAATTCAGCATTTGAAAATAATAAATACTGCGCCTGTCCCAGCCTCGAATGGCTCCTTCAGAAATTGACAAACTAGGCTCTGCAACGACTAAGCTTTGGTCAAAATACTGCTTAACGCCCAAACCATCGCAGGTACCACAAGCACCTGCTGGGTTGTTGAAAGAGAATAAGCGTGGCTCGAGCTCTGATAAGCTGTAACCACAATGGGGACAAGAAAATTGTGATGAAAACAATAAACCATCACTATTATCGTCATCCATTGGCATCACAAGTACAAGGCCGCCACTTAGGCCGACACAGGTTTCTAATGATTCCGCTAGACGTTGTGCTATTTCTGCACGAATTTTGAAACGGTCAACCACAACTTCAATGGTGTGCTTCTTTTTCTTATCCAGTTCAGGGGTATCATCTAAATCGCAGACTAGGCCATCAATACGCACACGGATAAAACCTTGTGCGCGCAAGTTATCCAATACGTGAAGATGCTCGCCTTTACGGTCGCGGATAACCGGTGCCAGAATCATTTGCTTGCTTTCTTCTGGCAGCGCGATGATTTGATCAACCATTTGACTAATAGTTTGAGCTTCTAAGGCAACATCATGCTCAGGGCATTTAGGCGTACCGACACGAGCAAATAATAATCTTAAATAATCATAAATCTCAGTAACCGTGCCGACAGTGGATCGTGGGTTGTGAGAGGTTGATTTTTGTTCAATGGAAATAGCGGGAGATAAGCCTTCAATATGATCAACATCCGGCTTTTCCATCATTGATAAAAATTGACGGGCGTAAGTTGAGAGGGATTCAACGTAGCGACGCTGTCCCTCGGCATACAGAGTATCAAACGCTAAAGATGATTTTCCTGAGCCACTCAAACCAGTGATGACGATGAGTTTGTCGCGGGGAATCTCAATATCAATATTCTTGAGATTATGGGTGCGTGCGCCCTGAACTATAATTTTATCCATTAAACAATTCTGACTTTATTACTCGATAAGCCAGAATTGTAAAGCAACTGAGCAAGGGGTAAAGGAATTAAACGACGCTTTCTAGAACTATGTCTTCCAAGTTATCTTTAGCCCAGTTCACTGCTTGGATTCGATTGGACACATCAATCTTTTTAAACAGGTTGTAAATGTGAGTTTTTACGGTATGCATGCTGACGTTCAGGTGTCCGGCAATTTCAGTATTCGTTGCCCCTGTTGCGGTTAAACTTAAAATTTGCTTTTCGCGTCGAGTTAGCAAATTAGCATTTTGAGTTACTTTGCGTGGTTTGCTACGGGTGCGTCCTAGGTATTGAGTAATTAAGCTTCGAGATAGCCAGAACTCACCTTCAAATATACCGGCAATTCCCTTCACAAGTTGCTGTTGTGAGGTTTCTTTGTAGAAAATGCCATTAACCATTGGCCAGGCTATTAAGCGCTCTACCGGGCTGGTGCTTTGAGTGTTGAAAAAAGCAACTTGAATATCGGTGTTTTGGTCGAATATTTGCTCTAATAAATCTTGTAGGCGTTCTGTGCGCGCGCAGTCAGCATCAATTAATGCGAGTGTTTGCCCTTCAAACGTATTCCATTCAGGGTGCCATTCAGCGGTACTGATCAATTGACAATCGATATTAGTACGTTGGTGAATAAAACCAATTAAAATAGAATTTTGCAGATTTTGCTGGCCAAAGAGAATGATTCGTCGTGACGTTGAAGCTATGCTATCCATATTACTTTCCTTGTATGTGCGGTTGGCGTCCTGTCCCAATGAAATAAGTGTACGCCATTTGGCTTAAATTGCCATATCTATACCGTGAGGAAACGCACATTTTCCATCAAAATAATATCTTTTTGCGACACGACAGTACCGTTTGCATAGGTTCTTTTTCTGAATTCAAACATGTTTCTACTCAATATGTTTCTACTCAATACGGCGTAGGGCATAGTTCAAATTATAGTGCCGACCGATGAGTATAATCTGCTAGAATATCCTTCTCATTTTTTTGCAATTACTCCTAATGTCTACAGCGTCTAATATATCAGGCACAGAAAAGCGTGCCATTGCCTCTCTAGCTTCCTTGTATGCGTTACGTATGCTGGGTTTGTTTATGGTTTTGCCCGTGATGGCCATTGCCGGCGCTGAGTTTGATGGTGCGACTCCCGAATTACTGGGTTTGGCGATTGGCGCCTATGGTTTAAGCCAAGCCTTATTACAAATTCCCGCTGGGGCACTGTCGGATTATTTTGGTCGTAAGCCCATCATTGTTATTGGCTTATTGATTTTCGCACTGGGTAGTTTTGTTGCCGCCAATGCCGATACTATTTATGGCATTATTTTTGGAAGATTTTTACAAGGCTGCGGCGCTATTGCCAGTGCTGTGATGGCTCTTGTCTCGGATCTAACTCGAGAAGAACACAGAATGAAAGCCATGGCTTCTATTGGAGCATCTATTGGTCTTTCATTTTCAGTCGCCTTAGTGCTCGGGCCGGTACTGGTTCATTTTGGCGGCTTGCAGCTGATTTTTATTGTAACGGGTATCTTATCGCTAGCGGGCATCGCATTAATGTTGTCTCTTGTGCCAACCCCCGCGCGCAAAAAGCACCGCGACGGAAGTGCCATCGTTAGTGAAGTATTTAAGCAGTTGGGTAATGGTCAGTTGTGGCCACTCAATATCGGTATTTTTATACTGCATGCCTTAATGGTCGCTATGTTCGTGTCTATTCCACCGCAACTAGTGCAAGCAGGCTTAACCCTTGATCAGCATGCTTGGTTGTATTTACCTGTATTATTAATCGCTTTTGTCTTAATGGTTCCATTTGTCATTATCGCCGAGAAGAAAAAGCAGATGAAAGGCATTGTGATTGTCGCGTTAGGGATTATGATACTCGCCCTTATTTTGATGTCTCAAGCGATGGGTGTTTGGGCTTGGGCAATCGCCTTAGGTGTGTTCTTTTGGGCTTTCAATATCATGGAGGCTACTTTACCCTCTTGGTTGAGTAAGGTCGCTCCCGCAGGGGCCAAAGGCAGTGCAATGGGAATCTACTCAACGTTGCAGTTCTTAGGGGCTTTTGCCGGTGGATTAGTTGGTGGCTGGTTAAATAACCACTTCGGTATTGAAGGACTATTCCTTATACTGGCGGCGGCTGTTTTTGCATGGGCATTATTGGTTATTGTGACACCAAAACCGGCACACCTTAATAGTGTGCGCGTAGACATTCTAAATCAGGGTGGCAATGAAGATCAGAGTTCGCTCTATTTGGATGCCTTGATTAATCTTAAAGGGGTAGCCGATGCTATTTTAATAGCAGAAGAGCACGCCATATATTTAAAAGTAGACGCCAGCGTTTTTGATTATCAACAAGCGATGGCAACCGTCAACTCATTGGGAGAATAAAATGGGCCGCAGTGTAAACAAAGTACAAATTATTGGCACGCTTGGGCGTGATCCAGAGATGAAATCTTTACCAAATGGTAATGCGGTCGTTACCGTTAGCGTAGCAACAGACGAAAGCTATAACGATAAGAACTCGGGTCAAAAAGTTGAAAGAACTGAATGGCACCGCATGACTGCTTTTGGCAAATTAGCTGAAATTATTGGCCAGTATTTGAAGAAAGGCTCAAAAGCTTACTTCGAAGGTAAGCTGCGTACTAATGAATATGAAAAAGACGGTATTAAACGCTATTCAACCGAGATTGTTGTTAATGACATGATGATGCTTGATGGTCGTCCTGATAACGGCATGAATGCGGGCCAAAACTTTGCCAACAATCAGCCGATGGCGCAATCGCCTTCCGCTGCAATGGGGCAGCCGCAAGGTAACTTCTCTCAAGGTGGCCAGCAGCCGCAACAACCACCACAAGGTTATGGTCAGCCTCAAGGACAGCCAGCACAGCGTCCTACTCAGCAGCCCCCACAAGGTGGTTTTTCTCCTCAAAATCAGCCTGCACAGCGTCCAGCGCAACAACCTCAGCAAGGTAGTTATGCTCCTCAGCAAGCACCACAACCACCGCAGGGTTATGGCCAGCCGCAGCCACAAACAGCACCGCAGCCTGCTAATAACTTTGATAGCTTTGATGACGATATTCCGTTCTAGGAAACGTATCTTTTGATACTCTAAGAACAGCGATAAAGCCCCTATCACTTAACTGTGATCTAGGGGCTTTTTTGTATCCGTATGATTAGCACTATTCTTATTGTTTTATATTGGAAAAATTAGGCAAAGCCACCTATTCTAAGTGTTAGCAACACGCAGCATAGGACGCGAGATGTGTTTTGTCGAGGTCAGAAATCGGTCAGCTAAGGCTGCTTTAATCTGCTCTTCTGACGTCTTTGCTAGTATGTACTTCTAATATGGAATGCGTGTACGGCTCTTTATTTATGTTTCTCAGAAATAAAGAGCCCAGTGAAGCGTTAGGGTGATAGCTAAAAATGAAAATACTGTTAGTCGACGATGATCAACTTGATCGCGCGTTGGTGATACGAGCACTGCAAAAGAGTGATTTGAGTACTCAGATTAGTGAAGCCGTTACGGTCGATCAAGGACTTGAAATGTACGCGGCCAATGCCTACGATATCGTATTGCTCGATTATCAAATGCCGCAGCGCAACGGTATTGAAATGATTGTAGAGCTGAGGAATGAATCAAAAGATAACAGTATCGCAATTGTAATGATGAGCTCGTCAGAAGATGAGGAGTTATCCTTAGCATGTATCAGAGCGGGTGCGCAGGACTTTTTGCTGAAATCTGAAATATCTTCTGCTCGATTAAAAAGAGCGCTACTGCATGCTTCAACCCGGTTCGAGCTCGAACAAAAACTCTTTCAAACCTATCAAAAAGTTAAAATGTTAGCAGAAACAGATTCTCTAACAGGTTTATCTAACCGGTATTACTTCGATGAATCTTTAAAGCAAGTACTCACCATTAACTGTCGTTGCGAACAGCAAACGGCCCTGCTCTTATTTGATTTAGACAATTTTAAATTGGTTAACGATACCTTCGGTCATGATGTTGGTGATCTATTACTAAAGAAGGTCGTGTTAAGAATAAAAAGCTGCTTGCGAGGGAGTGAAACCTTTGCGCGTTTGGGCGGTGATGAATTTGCCATCATGCTTAATAATCTAAGCAGTAGCGATCAAGCCGGGCAGGTCGCTAGGCGAGTCGTTACTGTTTTGCATAAGCCTTTCGAAATTGCGTCTGCTTTTATTAAAACAACCGTCAGTGTCGGCATTTCTATATTTCCAGAAAACGGTCGTACCAGCGAAGTATTGTTTAAACATGCTGATATTGCGATGTATCGTGCGAAGAAAAATGGCCGCAACCAGATTTGTTTTTTCGAAACGGAAATGCAAAAGAAATTTTATCTTCGAGTTAAAACTGAAGCAGAGTTAAGAGTTGCCATTGATGAGAAACAGTTAAAATTATACTACCAGCCAGTCATAAATCCTGAAACTAATCAAATATTAGGCCTTGAAGCATTGGTTCGCTGGCAGGTCGGAGATGAGCTTCGAATGCCTGACCAGTTTATAAGTGTTGCGGAAGACACACGCCAGATAATTCCAATAGGTGATTGGGTTATGGAAGAAGCTATTTCCACCCTGGCGCAATGGAATAAAAAATATAATCGTTCATTGACGATGGCCGTTAATGTATCAGCGCATCAACTGTCTGATACTCATTTGGTTCAACATTGGAAAGACTGCTTAGAGCGGCATAATGTTCCCGCAGAATTAATTGATATCGAAATAACTGAAACCGCACTGTTAAAAGATACCATCGAAACACATAATACCTTGATCGGCCTGAGTGACTTAAAATGTCGTCTATCGTTAGACGATTTTGGTACTGGATATTCATCAATTTCACACCTTAGAAATTATCCAATTTCAGTGGTTAAAATTGATAAAAGTTTAATTCCTCTTAATGATCGCGATATAAGAAAGATTGCTCTAATGAAAGGGCTGGTATCAATGGCCTCTATTTTAGGGCTGGAAGTGATTGCAGAAGGTGTAGAAACTAAATACCAGGTATCCTTATGCAAAGCATTCAGTATTTTACATGTACAAGGTTATTATTATGCGAAGCCATTACATCAGAAAGATATTGAGAATAAATACTTAAATAATACCGAAACAAAAATTAACTAAGGGTAATAATATGATTCCATTGGTTAGTTTTGGTCGTTTACATTGGGCTGTTATCACGTTATCAGTATTGTTAACAGTTGCAGCGTGGCAGATATCAAATTCGCATGTTGAACAAACAATAAAACAACGCTTTGACTTCCTGTCTAATCAATTATTAACGCAAATCAGCGAACGCATGAATCGTTATGAAGATGCTTTACGTACGGGAGTTGTGGCTATTCATACTCAGAGTGAGGATATTAATGTTGAGGATTGGAAACGATTTTCAGAGGCTCTGAAGTTGACGTCGATGTACCCAGGTATTAACGGTATCGGGGTTATATATCATGTACCTCCAAATAAACTGGATCAATTTCTAGAGCGAGAGCGAAAATTACGGCCAAATTTCAAAATACATCCTTCTCACAATCGTGGAGATTATTGGCCCATAACCTATGTAGAACCTTTGGAAGGCAATGAGTTAGCAGTCGGTTTAGATCTGGCTTTTGAGCAGAACCGACTTAGCGCTGCTAAAAAGGCACGAGATACCTCGTTTACTCAGATTACAGGCCCGATTACACTCGTTCAGGATCAAAAGAAAACCCCTGGTTTTTTACAATTCGTACCGTTTTACAATAGCCAAGATGTTGCGACGGAAGAAAAAAGGCGAAAGCATTTTATTGGTCATGTTTATGCCCCTTTTATTATGCATAAATTAATATCAGGCACATTAAAGCAGACGGACCTAAAACAAGAAAACCGTCACCTAATATTCAGTATTTCTGATGGTGACGAGATGCTTTACGATGAGTTAAACACAAAAAATCGCGACTATAATTCACAACCCATTTATAGCAAAAAAATCACGTTGAAAGTGTATAACCGATCATGGGATTTTACGATTCATACAGCGGATTCATTCAATGACGCAATCAGTACCAATCAATCTACCTATGTATTAATTGGTGGCATTATTATTGATAGTCTATTGATTTTACTCTTTGTTGTATTATCAGGGCGTAATAAAAAATCATTAATTTTAGTTGATGAAATGACAAAAAAAGTAATTCTCGGAGAGGAGTATTTCAGACATATTATTGAAGCTGCACCTTGTGGAATGATTATTACCAATAATAAAGGCATTATTGAAAAAGTGAATCCTCAGGCTGGTGGGTTGTTTGGCTACGATGAAAATGAGTTGCTCGGTCATTCTATTGATATGTTAGTACCCCACAGGTTCCATGATCTACATTCGAAGCATCGAGAATATTTTTATAAAAATCAATCCAATCGTCGAATGGGGGTGGATAGAAATGTTTATGGTTTGAAAAAAAGTGGGGCAGAATTTCCAGCTGAAATAGGACTAGCACATTTTAAAGGGAGTGATGGTTCAAAAATACTTTCTACAATTGTTAATATGACCGAATATGTGGACATTACCAATGAATTAAAACGAAGTAATAAAGACTTAAATGATTTTGCCTATGTTGCTTCTCATGATTTGAAAGCACCTCTGCGTGGAATTATGCAATTGGCAAGTTGGATCGAAGAGGATATTTCTAGCACCGCCAGCGAAGAAACGAAAGGCCATTTAGAGTTATTGCAAAGTAGAACCGCCCGGCTTGAAAAACTACTGGATGACTTATTAACTTATTCTCGTATTGGTAATCACTTAGGCGATATCGAAGAAGTTGATGTGAAAGAGATGGTGCAAGCGCTGTTTCAGTTATTAGACCCGCCGATTGAATTCGTTTTGAATATTGAAACTACACTACCCCCTATTAAGACCTTAGCAGTACCACTTGAAGTTATATTCCGTAATCTTATTGGCAACGCGATTAAACACCACGATAAACCTAATGGCATTATTACAGTGTCAGCGATCGAGCATGATAATTATTATGAATTTTCGATCGAAAATGATGGGCCGGGAATTGATCCCAAGCATCATGAACAAATATTTGAGATGTTCAAAACATTAAGACCCCGTGACGAAGTAGAAGGCAGTGGAATGGGGCTTTCGATTATTAAAAAGATGCTCGATTATCATGGAGAGAAAATCAGTATCACCTCAAATGGTGATCGAGGTGTTTTATTTTCGTTTACGTGGCCTAAAAATATTTCTGATAAGGTATAAAAAGTGGATAACAAAAATTATAAGCCGGCTTCTATTCTCTTGGTCGAAGATGATGATATCGATGCAATGAGTGTTAAGCGTGCTTTTAACCGTATGAAAATAGCTAATCCTATTGTGCGTGCGAAAGACGGTCTTGATGCCTTAGAAATTTTAAAAAATGGAGGTGTAAAGCAGCCTTACCTTATATTATTAGATCTAAATATGCCAAGAATGGGCGGGTTAGAGCTGCTGGATATTATTCGCAATGATCCTCAGCTAGAAAGCAATGTGATCTTTGTACTGACGACAAGTAAAGATGATGAGGATAAATTAGCGGCTTATAAGCATCATGTTGCAGGTTATATCGTGAAAGAAAAGCTGGATGAAGGCTTTGAGCAACTGGTGAAAATGCTTGATCATTACTGGAGATTGGTTGAGTTGCCAGTAATATAAAGTCTTCTAACTGGCGCTGTAAGGTGCCAGCAGTCATTACTAATACCTATCAATTTGTTTGGCTGCTTGAATCGTTATTATACTTTTAATGTGAATCAAAATTGCATCATAGATAATTATGTTAATACTGAACCCCATATATTTCTGGTAATATATGGGGTTCTTTATTTTAAGTGATGTTAAAAGTCGAAATTAGAAAACGATAGCGACCAAACCCAGTAATTAGACTGAGTCAGATTAATCTGGTTCGTTAAGGTTAATGAGTGAAACTAATGAGTGAAAGCGAAGATAAACACCAACAGCGCATGGCAAAGAAGAAAGCCATCGTTGATGAAAAAATAGCCCAAGCCCAAGAAGAACGTGGAGTTTTGATCTTATTAAAAGGCAATGGCAAAGGCAAAAGCAGCTCTGCTTTAGGCACGATGGCTCGCTCTCTGGGTTATGGCAAGAAATGTGCGGTGATTCAGTTTATTAAAGGACGTAACGAAACGGGAGAAATGAAATTCTTCAAAGACCACCCTTTGGTTGATTGGCACGTTATGGGGCAGGGCTTTACTTGGGAAACCCAAGATAAAAGCCAAGATATCGCAGCAGCTCAGAAAGCTTGGGTGCTAGCAGAGAAACTTCTACAAGATGAAAGTTACGATTTCTTATTATTCGATGAAATGAGCTACATGTTCAAATACGAATATCTAGATGTTGAACCAGTTGTTAAGGCTTTGCAAGTCCGTCCTAAAATGCAAAATGTGATGATTACTGGTCGTACCATGGCACGACCATTACAAGACATTGCAGATACCATCTCTAGCGTGCAAGACGAAAAGCATGCTTTCCGCCAAGGCGTAAAAGCACAAGAGGGTATCGAATTTTAATGAATACTTTAAAAAATCAGGATTCCGTTTTTTGTCCGGCGCTTTTTTTAACGGCGCCAGCATCGGGGCAAGGTAAAACGACGGTTACCGCGGCGCTAGCACGGATGTTGAAGCGCCAAGGTAAGATTGTTAGGGTCTTTAAAACCGGTCCTGATTTTTTAGATCCTCAAATTTTAGCGCAAGCTTCAGGGGAACACGTCGAGCAATTAGACTTGTGGATGGCTGGAGAGAACTACTGCCGCTATCAATTTTATCAAGCGGCGAAAGAAGCCGATTTAATTATTGTTGAAGGCGCAATGGGCATGTTCGATGGTAATCCTTCGAGTGCTGATTTAGCCGCCACCTTTAATATTCCCATGGCCATCGTTATGGATGTAAAAGGCATGGCACAAACAGCAGCGGCTATTGCGATGGGGTTAGCGAGTTATCGTGATGATGTTCAAATCGCGGGTCTGATTGCCAATAGCTGCAGTACCGAACGTCATCGGGAGCTGATAGAAGACGCCTTGCCTGAAAGTTTACCGTTATTAGCAACGCTCGCCCGATCAGAGTTAGTTTCTTTGCCTGAGCGTCACTTAGGCTTAGTCCAAGCCAGCGAAGTGCGGGATGAATTAGAGCTGCGGTTTGAAGCTGGGGCTGATTGGCTGGTGGAGGCAGGGTTAGAAAATATTCTAGAACGTTTTGCTACTGTCGAATTTAAACCTGCGCAATTGCCAGTTGCCCAGCCGCTATTGAAAAAAACAACCATTGCAATCGCCAAAGACGAAGCCTTCAGTTTTATTTACCAAGCCAACTTATTAATTCTTAAAGAGTTAGGCGCAGAGGTTAAGTTTTTCTCACCGATGCATGATGCTATTGTTCCTGAAGCCGATGCGCTTTGGTTACCGGGTGGGTATCCTGAGTTGCATGCAAAAAAACTTGCTGACAATTTCAGCATGTTGAAAAGCATAAAAGAATTTTCTGACGCAGAAAAACCAATTTTAGCCGAGTGCGGTGGCTTTTTATATTGCTTAGAAAATCTCACTGATTTAAATGATGATACTCATGTTATGGCCAATATTCTTTCAGGCCAAGGTGCTATGAAAGGCAAACGAGGATGCCAGGGAATGCAAACTGCCATTTTCCCTGAGGGTGAAGTGCGGGCTCACGCACATCATCGCTCGCGCAGTTTTAATATGCCAGAAGCACTTTCTCATGGCCGTCGCCAGCGTCATCCTGCACCGGGAGAGGCTATGTACCGTCATAATAATCTGAATGCTAGTTATCTACATTTATTCTTCCCATCAAACCCTAAAGCAATCAGCTGTTTATTTAATCCAGAATTAACTGATACAGTAATTTTATAATTTATAGGTAATGTCATTATGACTATGGAAATGTTTTCACTATTAATCACGGGTCTAGGTTTAGGTTTATTGCACGCACTAGATGCTGATCATGTTATGGCGGTATCGGCTTTAAGTAACCGCAAACCCAGCTTAAAACGTACACTCAAGTTCAGCGCTAACTGGGCGATTGGCCATGGCAGTGTACTCATCATTTTAGGCTTATTATTTTTTGGCTTAGGCATCGCATTGCCAGAAGCGATACAGCAGATTGCAGAGTCCAGTGTTGGTGTTTTATTAATAGCGTTAGGACTTGCCTGTTTTTGGCAGTTTCATAAAGAAAAAATTGTACTCAACAAGCATACTCATGAGCACAGCCAGGGTTCGATAGAGCATACACATTTACATGTGGCTAAGCATGTTACTAATAAAGAAAATGCTTCTGATCAGAATCAGGAAAGCCCAGAGCAAGTACAAGAAGCGCACACCCCTGTTATGGTTGGTATTTTACATGGCCTTGCCGGTAGCGCGCCTGCGTTGGCTTTGATACCTGCAATGATGCAAACCAGCTTATTAGAAGCCGTAGGATATCTAGTGCTTTTTAGTGCAGGGGTATTATTCTCGATGGTTATGTTTGGATTGAGTTTTGGTCTCGTTCAGAAAAAGTTACAGCAAAAGTCAGTACGAGTCTTTAACTGGAGTCGTAAGGTGATTGCATCTGCTGCTATCGGTATTGGTTTTTATTGGTTAGCTCAGGCAGTTTAAGTCGTGTGGCCAGAGAGCGCTGATAATACTAAAACCCAAGAGCCTAAGCCATTGCGTTCTGGACTTACGACAGGTTGCTGTGCGACTGCGTGTAGCATCGCGGCGGCGCATGCACTGTTGGGTGAAAAACAAAGCTCAATTATCAGTGTCACGTTGCCGAAAGGAAAAATTGTAGAACTAACGATAAAAGCGTATCAAAGCAGCGATTTTGCGATGAGAGCCAGTACCATCAAAGATGCGGGTGACGACCCAGATGTGACCCATGGTGCAGAAGTCTTTGTTGAATTAAAGCTAATACCACAATCAAACATTATTCTAATCGCTGGGCCCGGTGTCGGTACGGTTACTCGAGAAGGCTTAGCTCTTGCCGTCGGTGAACCCGCGATCAATCCTGTACCGAGAAAAATGATCACTGAACATTTACAGACTCTTGCTCAGCAATATCATTATACGGGTGGGTTTGAAGTATCTGTCGGCGTTGTAAATGGAGAGCAGATCGCGCTAAAAACCATGAATCCAAGGCTCGGCATTATCGGTGGTTTATCGATACTAGGAACTACGGGTATTGTGAGACCGTTTTCTTGCGCAGCGTATATTGCTTCGATTCATCAAGGCATTGACGTCGCGACGACTAACGGTTATCGACATATTGCCGCTTCTACAGGCAGTAGTAGTGAAGCGGTTATTCGTGATCATTACCAGCTTCCAGAAATTGCCTTAATCGAAATGGGTGATTTTGTGGGTGCGGTGTTTAAGCATTTAAGAAATAACAAAGAACGCATTGTCTTAGATAAACTGAGTATTTGCGCTGGTTTTGGAAAAATGACCAAATTAGCTCAAGGCCATCTCGACTTGCACAGTAAATCTTCAAGTATTGATCTTGAGTTTTTAGCTGAACAAGCAAAACACGTCGGTGCTACAGCAGAGCTGGTGGACAAAATTAAGAACGCCAATACCAGTATTGAAGTGTTAAAGCTTTGCCAAGAGCAAGGGTTAGAGTTAGGCCTAAAATTCGGTAATAGAATTTGCCAGCAAGCGTTAGCCACAGCGCGAAACATTGTGCCGGCGAATATAGAATTAGAAGTATGGGCGATCAATCGTCAGAATGTGATTATTGGCAAAGCCATTGACGCATTCAATCCTACTGAGTCTGCTTCGTGAAAATATTGCTATTAGGCGGAACTAGTGAAGCGAAAGCGATAGCTAAAAAACTGATCGCGCTAGAGTTAGACGTTATTTATAGCGTTGCGGGTTTAGTTCGACTGCCTAAGTTGGATTGTAAAATAATCCAAGGTGGTTTTAGTCGTTTCTCTCATACTAATAATAGCGACGGTTTAACTGAGTATTTATTAACAGAAAAAATTGATTATTTGCTAGATGCCACACATCCTTTTGCGATTAATATGAGCCAGCAGGCTGTATATTCAGCGCAAAAAATCAATATTCCTTATTGCGCGTTTGTGCGGCCAGAATGGAAGCCGCAAGAAGGCGACGATTGGTCTGTATTTGATAATGAAGCTCAATTATTGAATGCATTGGCGTTAACCGTTAATGCGGGCAGTAAAAATATATTTTATACCCGTGGGCAAATAGATCGAACGTTAGCGATAGAGCTGGATGAAATTGCCGAACTGAACGAAATTTTTGGTCCTGCTCGATACATCGTACGCAGTGCCAAAGAGACTGAACTGCCACAGTATTCTCAATGGATACAAGCAGTAGGCCCGTTTAGTTTTGATGATGAGAAAACCTTATTAGAGAAATACGAAATAGATTTAATCGTATGCAAAAATAGCGGTGGCGAAGCGACAAGCGCTAAGTTAGAAGCAGCACGAGAGCTTGGTATTAGAGTGTTGATGTTGCAGCGACCAGCGATTGTTAATGAGATAAATAATGGTCTGAATAAAGCATTCAATACTGTTGATGAATGTTTCGAGTTCATTCGTGAAAAATGCTCAAGTGATTCTCACTGAGGCTTGAACTATAGTAGTGTAATTTTTTAAAGAGATACAGCGTGCCCTTTGATTATATTGTAGATCCAAAGACCATCGAAAAAAATAGCTTCGAAATGATTCGCAAGCTAACTGATCTTGATGGTTTAGACCAAAGCCAGCAGCAAG
>Ga0209305_1000434_pt1 | contig 30533 bp, 38 predicted proteins | sample COGITO_mtgs_1103_FD_184792 | JGI IMG/M metagenome (GOLD analysis project Ga0209305, IMG submission 184792) | Pelagic marine microbial communities from North Sea - COGITO_mtgs_110321 (SPAdes) (version 2) | ecosystem: Environmental > Aquatic > Marine > Epipelagic ...
TTTATTAAATCCAAAAGGTCCTACTTTAGTTTCAGATCTTTTCTTCATAACAACACCAGCAAGAGACTCCATAATTTTAAGGATGTCTTCTGCCTTAGCACCTTCACCAAGTTCTTTGGCAACATAAAAATACTTATCAAAGAACTCTTGACTGTGCTCTTTATAGTCTTCGACTGTGATTGGTTGGTCTTTCATTTTCCTCCTGTGTCATAGTTTAGTTGATCATCTTGCTCTTTAAGTTTAGCACGTCTCACTCTATCATGAAGTTGCTTGAGGGCTTCGGTAACTTCAGGAGTTTCTTCCCAAGTCCAAGTTTCACCACCCTTTCCAGTAAATTCTCTTTTAGTCATGGATTTAAAGTTTTGTAGACAGCAGAGATACTCATGTGTCCGTGAATGTATCCTGCAGTGATTATAGCAAATACAGTCAGAAATATCAAGCCCGTTGCGATTAGGTTAGGCAACGGTGAGATCATTAATTGTGTATTTGTTTTTTCTGATTCACTCATCTTTATTTAATAAATCACTATCTCAGACGTGGACCACTGGCCCATCCAACTAAAACATCACGAACTCCAGAAATTACTGGATTTGCTTTGTGAGGTATCCTTGAATCAAATACAACCCCACACCCCCGATAATTTTTCAATTTAATAGTGCGATTACTATAATCAATCATGTCTAGATCACCACCAGTATATTCTGATGATTCTGAAAGTTGAATACTCATACTCAACTTTCTTGTTAATTGATTATGTGGTGAAATACCATAATCGCAATGCCAGTTATAATTACCACCCTCATGATATCTCAAAATCTGAAACTCAAATACATTTGCCAGATTATATTTAAAAATTTTATTGTTAATCTCTTTAAAAATTTTTATCCCAATTTTATAAAAGATGGAGTCTTCACTGGGATAATGAATTTTACAGTACCGATATCTATCAAAGTGTTCATTTAAATAATCATCAGTAAATTCATATTCATGATGAGTGTAATCACTACTTTTTAAATTTGAAATATAATCCCCCATCAATTGGAGATAATCAGATTTAAGATTGAAAAATTCATATGGTTCAATGTATTCGCAGTAATCCATTTTTCTTTAGGTATCGTTATCGATGGAGTATTTGTTTTTTCTGAGTTTGTATCGTTTGATGTATGCTTGTCTGTGTTCATTACAATCAAAGTGGCAAATTCGATCTTCATTCCCATCTTTGTATTCTAAACGATAAGGGAATGCTTTAAATGGATGCATTTCTTCAGGAGTTAGTTTCTTTTTCTTGGGAGTTTTTATTGAACTCTTTACCTTCGCTTTGCGAGTTGTAGTAGTCTTCTTTGCTGGCATTCTTCTCAATCATTTTTTCATGTTGTTGAGCACCCAAATTGTCTAGAAAGTCATTAATCATTTGAAACCTTTTACTTCTTTTTTATCTAGCACATCGATATGAGAGAGAAAAGATGATGGAGTATTCCACCAGATTGATTGTGCTTCTCCCCATGATTCTAATGTAAGAGACGTACCATCCGTTTTTATAATTTGATAGTGATGTCGATCATAAGGTTCACTAGATGATTCTGTAAAGAATAGTGGGTCAGAGGGATCAATTAAACTCATAGCATTTTCATAGTTTGGACTGTGACTTCTTGATGTCTCAAATATAATTTAATGAAGCATCTTGCCATTACTTTAACAGTATCAAGATCTTCACAATTTTCAATTTCTCTGGATAATTTTTCATATTCAAAGAGTTTAGATGTGGTCTCTAATTGTATACTATCAGGATCCATGTCTTTTAGATATTCTAAACTACTATTTACCTCAGAATGTTTTAGTTTAAAGCATACTGAGTTGAACCATCCTACTTTATTGTAAAGTTTGATCTTTGTATGTTGAGAATGAACATCTACCTTCTCAATGATATACTCTTTACCAACTACAAGAAATAAAGTAGGATCATCATTATTTCCCCATCTTATCTGCTCTTTTGAGCATCCTATGTATTCTACAATGTCATTCTTTTTCATTCTTTTGTTGATATTTGTATTCTATTAAGTATCATCAGAAGGATATTTTTCTTTCATTTCCACTCTACGATTCAAGAATTTATCCATTTCACGATTGATAGTGTCTTCCATTTCATCAGTCTCTGCCATAGAATAGTTTCTAGATTCCATCCAATCATTTAAAGCTATTCTCAGACAACGTGCAATATCAGCATAATTAGTATCACCTATAGATTTATGATCATTCATTTGTTCTATGAACAAACTTTTTATTTCACCAACAGTTTCAGCATGTTCAAATCCAACTGAATCCACATTTAAAGAATTGAGAAGATTGATCATTCTCTCATATTGACGGTCATTTAAATAATAATCTCTAAAAATTGCCATAGTTTCAAATAAGTAAATTATAATTTATATATCTAGATATTAATCGTAGAAATGTTAAGAAATGATTGCTGAAGATTGTTCAAGATTGTTCAAGTTTCATCGGGCATTAGGTTTCTTTTGAATTATATCCATATTCTATCACAATTTCCTTGTGTGTGCTCACTTTATCTGATAAGGATCTCTGATGTATTTTGTAATCATGACCTTCTTGACCCAATTCTTTTGCAAACTGATGCAATAGGTTCCAATTTAAGTTCTGATCCATTGCTTCAATGCAACTTGTATTATATTTAACACTATGGATTTCTTGGATCAATACCTAAACTTTCAAGGTAATCAATCCACCAATCAGCATCTTTCATATACTTCCAATTAGGAACTGGTTCACCTTGTTCTACAGTATAATACTCATATAAGGCATCATCGATAATCTGTGCGGTCTCCATACTCTTCTTCCTCCTCATCAACATCCGCATATGCATCTGCCACATATGGTCCGTGTGGTTTTTTGGATTCTGTTCGGACATAATTCTGTTCTTGATTAACAGCTGCAATCCATAACGAGAGTTTCATAATAATCCAAATTAATGCCAGAGGTAAAAAACAAGCAATAAGGATTATGGGTTTCATACAAACATTCCATTCTCACTCATATATTGAAGTGTTTCTTTCATATTACCGATGTGATGATATCCTATTGATACTTGAGGATATGTTGCCTCTGAACCAAACTCTGCCTCAAATGCATTATCATCAAAGTCAACACCTAACACATATTCATGAAAGTTATCACCAAGAAATTTTATGAGAGATGCCATTCTCTCACACTCCTGACTTCCGTTGCTGTAAATTACTGCTTGCATTTTAATCTCTTTGCCTCCAATCGTCTCTTTTTTCATGATTAAACCAATCTGCAATCTCATCAGCAGATCCAAATCCCGTCTTATAATTGGATGGGTCCGGGTCACCTAACCCCATCCTATTCATAAAATCATCCATACTACCCTCCTCAATATCTTGTGAAGATTGTCTTCGTGCCTTCTTTAACATTTCATGGGCAGATGTATTTGCCTTTGCTAATTTATTTGCCCAAATCATATCAGACAACTTTACTTCTTCTCCAGAAGCAATACATTTACAAATAAATTCTAACCGAAGACGGTATTTGGTAGACAGCATATTATTCTTTTGCCTCTAGGTGTTTATTTATTTTTGCTCGCAATTCCTTTGCAAGATTGAGATTTTTACGGTATATCATATATTTTACCACAGGATTGGCAGGATTATTTTTTAACCACCACAATTCCTTTCTAATGTTTGTATTCACTAACTGAAGAACATAATCAAATGCTTTTGCGACATTTGGATCAATGACTATCACATATAAAATAACTCCAAATACCAAAAAAAGCACATATTGTGCTGTCATTGGTTAAACTCCTGATTTCTACAACGGTCAAGATATTCTAATATATCTGCTCTCCATTCCATCAACTCAAAGAAACATTCTTGATTGTGAGCACATTTTCTGAGTTCATGATCTGGTTTCAATACACTCTCATAAAAAAGTCCAAGTGCATCTTTGCGCTTTTGTTGTTTATCAGTCATAGAAATTGTTCAAGAGAAGAGGTTGCTTTCTTTTTGATTTTAGAATACTTTTTGATATAATCAAGTGCTTGTTTATACGTTTTTACACTATGCACTTGACTACCATTATGTATAATACAGAACCCTTTCTTCTTTCCTGCTAGTGGAACAGCAGCCCACATTCCGTCTTTAGATACAAAACCATCAGGATCTCCTGATTTTGGGTTCAGGAGACTCTGATTATGAACATGGGGTTTGAGAAACTTGGACATTAGAAAACGGCAGTGACACTCACAATTGTTGCTGTAGGATTACGTGCAAGGGCAGTTTTTTTTGCATCTTCATAGTCCCGTGCTTGTACGATCTCATCAAATACATTACCAGCAACATAGAGTTGAACTTTGCATTTCATGGTGGTGCTCCCTTGATTACCTTTGTATTATAGCAGAGTGGAGCAGGTGATCTGCTCCTGGTGGACGGTTTTTAAATTGGATCAAGCAAGGAACTTTCGATATACTCCTTGCTTTTCCATCTCATTATGCTCAAGATTAGATGGACTGACATCCAATTCAATCATACCATCATCACGCATAATGATACGATCAGTTGCTACACAGAGCATAGAATAAAGAACATCCATTCTTTTCTCATTACTCAAATCTACCGCAGTAGAGTTCCAAAAATTTATAAATTGAGTGGAAAGAGTAGAGATTGGACTATCTGCATCTTCCTCAAGTTCATTATCAAGAAGTTCTAAGAAAGTTTTACACTCTTCCAGATAACCATAACGCTCACAAAGAGCAACATATCCACGGACAGTTTTACGTTGGAGAGAAAACTTATCCATCAAATTTTCATAATCTCCACTGACTTTAAGAGAATTTGAAATATTCTTAAACCAATTCTCATAACTGGAAATAGCATTTTGCATAGAAAGACGCCATTTACGTTGTCTCTTCAAAATGTCTCCAAGGATGGAAACTTCATCTTTATGTGCTTTACTATACTTTCGTTGAATTTCATCAATTGGATTACGTTTCTTATTTGTTGCAGTCTTACTGAAACATTCAGGTTGAACACCAACGACGACAATTACTGTGAATGTGCGATCTTGAGCACATTTTGCGATAGCAGCAAGTCGATGTTGAAATTCTGTAAGATTTCCATCAGTATTAAACGTCATAGGTTGCCCATCTAGCAACCAATTATCATTTTCAATACTACGAAAAATTTTATTAACTTGCGATTTAGAAATTTTTCTATTATCCTTGTTAAAATAATCAAGAATATGTTGTGCCATTTCAGGAGTAATATCTACCTTAAAGGTGTCATAAATGTCACTCTTAGGATTGAATGGTAGAATTCTTAAACTATTGGATTGAGTTTGTGTAGTTGTCATAGTAAGTTGAGTAAGTCAACAAAAGTATAATAACAACTTTTAAAGTGGTTGTCAATCACTGGTGGACAGTTCAGCAAGTGGTCAGTGCTTCTAGTTTATTTCCTGCATTTTTCCAGATTTCACGATAGATTGCATCTGGGTCAGGAATAACCTCAGTATCAATCACATTTGTGATGCCATCGTAAATCATATAAACATCCTGTGGTTTGACACTGAATGAGATACGTGCGGTGTTAATACGAAATCTTTTACGATAAAACACACTGGTATCTACTACGGCAATTCTAGCACAAATAGGATCGATTAGAATGTATGAGTGTGCTTTTGATTCAAACTGTTTTGCACCACTAGCAGTCTTTTTGATGTCCCATTGTTTAGAATAGAACATCGCTTTCTTGTCCTTACGTGGTAAGAACCCTTTTCCTTGCGTTTTCACGTCCGTCAGGTGCTCTAGGTCATACCGGCCATCGGGATCATTGAAATCTTCCTTCTTGTTAGGTTTCAGGTCAATATACTGCCCTACAATATCAATAAACCCATATTCGATTGTTTCACCACGGGCAAAACAGTCAATTCCATGTGCAGAAGGGTATTCTAAGGCAACCATCTTCGCCTGATTGCAGAAATTTTGGTAAATGGCATCAGGAAGAGAACGAAGTTCCTGAACCAGTTCGATGGTGGTTTTCATGATCAGTTAATTTTTTTGATGTTCAATAATTACCCTCATACCTTGATGACCTTGCTCATCAATGAACGGAATAAATTGTGGTTTCATAGAATCTTTCCATGTAATCTCCAATTTCATTTCTTTTTGTGCGACCACATAATTTCCTTTTGATTTGTCTTTACCAAATCCAGCAGTCCATGATTTTTTAATGATGCGAAGAACAGAATGATGTGCCATGATCAACGACGGATAACGGAGATAGCAGGTTGACCCTGCTTGAATACGGTGTCAACGACTGCCTGAACGGACTTGGCAGTGCTGATGCCCACTTTATCATAGACTGGAACACAGACCAGTCCAAAGGTCTTCTGAGACCCTCCTAGACGGATCACACGACCGATTGACTGGGAGATGCCGATATAGTCCATGTTTCTCATAAACAATACTGCCTCAAGTCCACTGACATTGATGCCTTCAGACAAAATAGAGTGATGAAGAACAACAAACTTTTTGCTAGGATCTTTGCCCCAAGTATTCAGAGTATCAAAGAATACCTCACGATTGACTTTCTGACCGTCAATGATTGCACCAGTCTTGGATGTAATATACAGACAGGAGTAACCACGTTTTGCTAGTTCATTACGGAAATCAGATTGACTCAAAAGTTTGATAATCTGTTTGGTAGAACGTGCGGCAATCAGGATTTTGTCCAGTGAGTTCTCATCAATCGTCTGAATCAAATTCTCACAATCACGGTCGGCAATCATCTGCTTATCCTGAACCATATCTAATTGTTTAACAACAACCTTAGGTGGCAGAATATATCCTTGCTCTACTAATGTAGGAGCAGGAATGTTACAGATGACTTTACCGTAGACCTCATAATCATTCATCCCTGGCTTGTAAATAGAGAGAGAATGCTTAGGAGTAGCAGTGAAGAAGTAACACCGATCAGCATCAGCAGAAAAGTGCTCCGTAGCAGGGAAAAAGTTACGTTGGACTGAGTTATGCGCTTCATCAAAGTAAATCGTGTTGACTTCGATATCTGCTTCTACAAGACGATGTAGAGAGTGATATGTGGTAAAGATTACTACATTCTCACCAGCAGTTCTAGCAGTATTTACAAATAGATTGATCTTTTCTGCTTTTGTTGTGGAGAAGTGTGAAGTCTCACCACTATGAACATGCATCACATGTGTGTGAGTTGTATCAATTACCTCAAGAAACTCACTACAAAGTTGCTCTGCAAGCAGAATACGTGGTGCTACAACAACAATAGTAGAACCATTATCGATATACTTTTGATTCTCAACAACATCGTATATCATACACAAAGTCTTACCACCACCCGTAGGGATGATCAGCTGACCTTTGTCATATGCCAGCATCTCATTCAGTGCCTTGCGTTGATGGGGTCTGAGAGTGATGGTCAAAGGTGTCCCTCGATTACCTTCTTATTATAGCAGAGAACCGTCCCCAGTGCGACCTGGTAGACGGTTCTTAAAGTGTCTTATAGCTTCCTCTTCAACCCTAACAAAGGTAGTCTACATGGTTTTTAGAGTCTTGTCAACTACTTGTTATAGTTTCCCATGAAGTTCCATTATAGAATTGTAATTTATTAAGACTTGTGTTATAAATGACTCCACCCTCTTCTACACCAGAAGTGGTCATTGTGGTTCTTTCAGTTGTTGTCATCTTTGGAGGAACAAAAGCACTAAAACCAGTATGGTTATTAGAAAGTGTTGCAATACCACAGAATGTGGTAGTTCCTATACCAACTTCAAGTCTTGTATTTGTACTATTAAATACAAGAGCACCACCAAGAACACCATCAGGAGTTGCTTCTATTGACTGTTGATGTCCAAGATTATTTGTTAAATTTGGAAGATTTCTTATTATATCAAGTTCAGATTCAGTAACTACTGGTGGCAAGAAGTAACTATTTACTGCTGTTGAAGCATAACCAACATCAAGAACACATCTTGGGAAGAAAGTATTAATTCCAAGAACTGATGCAGCTGCTATATTATCACCAGCAGTATCAAATATAACTCCACCATTAGTTGATCCAAATCCTACTGTAGCAATTCCTATAGACGGGACAAATCTAATAATTCCATCATTGACAAATGTTACATTTCCATTTGAATGAACTTGAAATTTTCCATACTGAAACTCGGGGGCATTAAATTCATTACCAGGAGTAAAGGTGTTTTCACCTCTAGGATCAAATCTATAATTATTGGTTCCGATAGCAACGTTATCTAATAACGAATTGCTTCCTTGTAATATTTTATCTCCCTTGATTGTAATTTTATTACTAGATGTATATTGATTTGCTGTTGTTCCAATTCCGATAAAATTACCATTATTAATGAATGTTGCGTCAGTTGTAGCGGCAATATCTGCGATATCTCCATCACTTTTGAATATTTCAAAATTATTAAGAGATGAATCAGAAGCAACTGATGTAGAAAATCCAAATACAAAATTTGAATCGAAAACATTTACAGTTCCTGATGAGAATTCTGATGTATTGCCAGCACCAACATAAAAGTTACTTGCGATGACAGTTGCACCAGCACCAATCTCTAAAAGACCAGTCGTTGTAACGAGTCCTAAACTAACACCCAATCCATTTGGAAGTGAAACATTGTTCGAAACAGTTAAATTATTTGTCGTAATAATACCAGCTGTTATACCAGTTGCGACTATACTACCTACTGTTATTGAATTTGCAGTAGATACTATAACATCTGCATTTAATACGATAGAACTATTTCCATTCGAAATAGTCATATCAGTATCACTAGGTCCTACTACTGATTCAGAAAGTATAGTACTGTTTAAAACATTTAAATTATCTACTGTTATTGAACTTCCAGAAGATACTGTAAGATCTGCATTTATTCTTACATTATCTGTTCCAATTGCAACAGTGTTGCCACCGCCAGTTGTAGTTCCAATTCCTATCACTGCTGCTGGAATTGCTGATGATATAATAGATCCACCAATTGCAATAGAATTAAAAGTACTCACTCCAGTATTAATATCAATATTAAAAGCTGGATTTGCCGGGAAATTGCCATTGGCATCAGGAACAGTGACCTGATTTCCTTCACCTGCACGAATTGTAATATAATCACTCGTACTTAAAATTCCCGTAATCTTAGCATCACCATTTACATCTAAATTGTATCCAGTATCTGGTAATGCTTTATTAATGGCAACTCTACCGTCATAATATGCATTAAGGACAGTAATATTGTTGTGGGATACTTTAAATCCACCGGTTGTTCCGGCACCTGTTCCTTCATGTAAAAGTACAGATACATCACCAGTATCATAATTAGAAATTTCTACTCCACCGGTCGAAGAAGTATATTTAATTACAGCACTACTATTTCCGGCACCAACAGAGGCACCAACACTTATAGATGCACTATCATTACCAGTAACATCAACTGTAGTATTTGTGGTCGTATCAACTCTTATGCTATCAAAAGTTCCGATACCAACATCCATTCTGGTAATAGTTCCATCGATGATGGTCGCATCGGTAATATGACCAGAAGATGATGTTAAAATACCAGAAAATGTATTTGCTGTAATGATACCACTAGTATTAGCATTAAAACTTGATGAAAGAGTAGATGCTAAAGAAACATTTCCTGTTCCATCAAAAGATATTGCACTTGCTTCCAAATCTCCTGCAATGGAGAAGTTTCTTGCATTTTCGAGTTGTGTTGCAGTTGACGCAACACCAGTTAGATCTCCTGTAATATTGCCAGTTACATTACCTATAATATTACCAGTTACATCTCCGGTCAATTCACCAACAAAACTCGTAGCAGTAATAACTCCACTGGCACGAATATTACCAGAAGTCATTCCAATACCGGTGCTAGATGCAGGATCAAATCCTACTTGAAGACTATATACTGGATTTGTAGTTCCGATACCAACTTGTCTGAAAGTATGTAATCCAACACCTTGTGCCACCCATCCCGTTGTTGAGATGGCATATATATTTGTGAGACCACTAGCATCTCCAATAAATTTGGATGCATTAATAAAACCAGTTCCTGAATCAATACTGACATTTGATCCAACGTTTACGGAGTTGTAAAAACTAGCAGTGTTTGCAACACCTAATGTATCTGTTGTAGTAAATCCACTAATTTTTGCGTTTCCGACAGCATCTATAACCTCAGTTGGAATTGAAGTTCCAATTCCAACCAGTCCATTTGCATTTACAATAAAATTATCATTATCAACCTGAACACCATTCCTAAAATTAAATGACTTTCTATAATTTGCCATTATTATAATCTTTAGAGTTATTTATCGGATAATTTTTGCTCAAGTGTTTCTACCTTATCAGAGAGCTCCTTAATTGCCTCTACAAGCAATGGTATTACTTTATGATAATCCACTGCAAGATAACCATTATCTCTTGTTACAACTGCTTCTGGAAGCACTTTTTCAATCTCTTGTGCGATCAGACCAACATCATGTCCAGACTTATTGGATTTTTCATTCCACTCAAATGTATTACCACTGATAGAAATTACTTTTTCAAGAGGATTATCAATGAGATTGACATTATCTTTCAATCTTGAGTCAGATGTCCAGAATGCAGTAATATCGTCAGTAACACTTAATATTCCGGTAATTGTTGTATTAGTCTGAATGGCAACATATGATCCTGTAAAAGCACCTAATTTAAGATTGCCACTCTTGCTATCGATTGTATTGTCATCTGTAACTGCTATTTGTAGATTACCAGCTGATAAATCTGTAGTGGTAGTAGCACCACCAACAAAAAGATCTCCACCAGTAGTAGTAATACCACCATTTTTTGCTAGTGTAGCAATACCAGCACAACTAAACGTTCCTGTCAGATCAAGGCTATTAAAATTAGCAACTCCACCAACATATAAGTCTTTATCAATACCAACACCACCATCAACAATAATTGCACCAGAATTACTATTGGTTGATTGTGTTGTATTTAATACTCTAAATCTTCCGGATAAAGAAAGAGTATCCTTAATTCTAACGCCATTATTAAATGTTACTGGACCATCAAACTGAGAAAGAATTTCTCCCGAATCACCACCCTCAACAATAATTCTTTCTTTAACAGTCACTTCATCAAAGATAACACTCAGTCTTGCTGGATCTTCACCTGTAACTGTGGGAATTGGAGTATCGAATGATGTTTCTTCGCCAGTTGCAGATGACTTCTTAGTATTACCAATATAAAAGTCACCTCTGTTGTTCATACCAGTGTAAACAACAATACCAGCAGATCTTTCCTGTGCCTGAGATAAGAATTCTTCCTTCTCTGTCAGTGATTTTGTTTGAACCTGAGGAAGACCTGTAGAATAGTTACCTGGACCATAACCAAGATATTCAAATGTGTGTCCAGATGCACGAACTGTAGATGGTCTTCTAAATTCTACTGGTAAAACATTAATCTTACGAATTAGTGATCCATCGGCATGTGAAGAAGAATTGGTAGAGAAAATACCACGAATAACAGAAAGTTTATTTGTTCCAGTTAGAGAGGAAGATGAAATTCTCATAATCTCGTCCTCAATTTGAACATATGTTCCAATTGGAAATCTTTCAGTTGTTCCGATACCTGAAGATGGATGAGAAATTGGAATTAGTGTTGTATTTACTCCAATTGAACTTCCACTATTACTAATTACAAGTGAATCATTTCCATAAAGAGTTTTTGATCTAGATGCGAGATTTTCATTACTTCTATCGGAAACACCCGAGTTAGAAGAGAAATAATGTTGAAGAATAAACGCAGGATTTGTTAATTCTACTGTAGTTTCTGCAGTGAAAGTTGTAACTCCAACTTTAGACTTGACAATAAAATCTCCCAAGTTATTGTTGGATGTATCAATAACTCTAAATTTGTTTCCAGAAACTAATCCATGAGCATTATTACAATTAAATGTCGTTATCTTTGTTGTAGCATTAAATGATGTCGATCCGATAGCAATAGATTGACCTACAGGTATTACAATGTGATCGGCAAAGATAGATGGATCTCCAGTGGTTCTGGATATTCCAATTTGATTCTTACTAGGAATGTTGGCAATACGATAATATCCATCAGATACTGTTCCAATACCAGTGACCTGAACTACATCACCAGTAGCTGTTGCAATTCCTGCCGTATCTAAAGTAATTGTTCCATCCTGATTTCCATCAATAGCATCGTTATCAAAATACAATACATCACCATCAGAATATCCAGAACCCTGAGATTGAATTTGGAATGAAGTGATTGCATTACCAGCAACTATAACTTTTGCTGTTGCTCCACTCCAAGTGCTATATGAAGCATCATTATAAAGTTTTACATTATAATATGTTCCATCAGTTCTGATTCCAGTTCCTGCAGAAAGAGTTCCTGTTATTGCACGATTAAATTCATGATTTCTAGTAAATGTAACTGTGGAGACACCTGCAGACTGTGGTGTAACTGCACTAACTGTTAGATTTTTATTGAGTTTTGTAATTACTTTATCAGATGTTTCTCTCGTAATACTTCCTTTTAAATCACTAGTAACAACTTGACCTAATGGAGAAGATGCCGCATAAGTTTTTGTTGATAGTGGAGAGTCATTTACATTGTCTCTATCTAATTGTGGATAGAAATCAGTTACGTTTTGGCTAAATTGTAAGTCTGTAAATTCATTGGGGATCGATGCATCAGCTTTGAGTGCATATAAGTGATATACACCATTTTGAACTCCTTCAATATATTCATCAATAATTTCTGTTCTGTAAATATAAAAGTTAGACTTTACATCATTCCTCTCAAATCTTGGAAGATTTTGATTTCTTACACTCGTATCATTAGTCGATGATGCACCAGGACTTTGGGAGTTTGTATAAGTAAACTCCATATTATTTGGAATACTTGCAACAATAAATGTTCCATTGTATCCTTCATTAATTGCCCCATCACTATTGGTGCTATCGGTTGCATTTTTAATAATGACTTGATCACCAACTTCTAGGTTATGTGGAAGTTCAGTTGTAAGAGTTGAGGTGGTTGATGAATGAGTACATTTTGCAATAAATCTATTATTTTTCTTGAAATTGAAATCACTAATTGTAATATCAGATAAAGTAAAATCATTCGCATCACGGGCTTCCGTAGTGCTTGATTCTTGAATAACAAATCCAGATTCGGGATTTTTACCATTAACTAATTCTTTAGGAATTACTGCTCTAAACTTATATACTTTTTCATCTAAACTTCTATTATCAGGTGTTCTTTTGATAAATGTTGGATCAGTTTCTGCTCCAATTCCAGCAACACCAGAACTTGCTAATTTGGTATAAATTGTATTTGAATTATTTACATGGATGAACCAACGATTCTGAGCACTATCAAATTGTACTGGATGTCCTGCTTCACCAGAAATTTTGTCTGTTACTCTTGATTGAATTCTTAACTTAGTTCCACCATAAACAGTAATATTATTTCCATTTTCTGCATCAACTTTTGTAGGTGCTAATTGAATTTTATCTAAATTAGGAGCAGTATCAAAAGCAACAACATAATATGGTATGTGTGGAGTAATATTTTCAGGATAATCTCCATCATCACTTAATAAAATAACCTTTTCGCCAGTTTTAAGTCCATGATTAATACCAATAGTAAATTTACTACTCACTACAGATGATACATCAAATTCTCTAAAGGAGTTATCAACTCCGTTTTCCATTAAAATATTTGCTTCATATCGAGATCCATCAATATTTACAAATAATTTATCATTTACTTTTGCACCAACCCTATAACCCTGAGTTAGTGTTGGTGGAACATCATCTTCAGAAGTGAACTCTCTTAAGTATAAGTTAGTGGAAATACCAACTGACGTAGTAATACCAACATCAATCGTCAACCAGTCAATATCTTCTTCTGCAACTACGTTTGACCTTGGCAGTATAATATTTGTAATAAATGCCTTGTTATCTTTTTCAAATGCTTCTTTTTTAAATCCTTCGGATACTAGCGATAATTGACCAAAGTTGGAATTTGAGTTTGTGATTGATGCGTCACCACCACTAGAAATTTCAAAGTGTTTGTTAAATCCAATCGCAAAGACCGAAACAATTTGTAGAATTGCATCATTCGAAACTTTAATATGAGAGTGTTCCCAAGTGTTTCTATAAATGGCATCAGTATCAAGGTGATATACGGTCTCATTATTAGTTGATGATGATCCATTTGAAAGTTCTGATCCGGCCACTCTTGAAAGAGAAATACCATTATAAGAACGAGAAGATTGATTATACTTTACAAATGCTCTATCGTCTTTTTGAAGTGAAACACCAGTAAACTGTGCCACAACCATCGAACGGAAACCAGATGCCTTAGCACCATCAGCGTGCATTCCATTCATACCAAAAACGGAACGCATTGAAATATTAAAGATGTAAGGAGAAGCACCAGTAACGGTATCAGTTTCAATGGTTACTTCTGCACCAGATGCATTTCCTGGAGTAGGAAGGTTCTTTCTAAATGTTGGTAATAGATATGTAAATACTCTTGGATTATCTGCATCAACAAGTTGTACTTTTGTTGAAATATTATAATCCTCAGGATCTACTCCACTAATTTTAATCGGAGTTCCTGCCGATAAATTATGATCAGTGACAGTTGTTACCGTAACTTGGTTAGTTGGAGTTCCTCCAGATCCAGCTTCAATTGAACTGATAGAAATTGGATCAGAAGCAAATGCACCAACAATTTCCCACTCTGGTCTCTGTTTTGCAAATCCCTCAGTGTCGGAAGGAAACTTAGCATCAATATTTCTACTTGGTGATCCTGATCCTGTATTATATGCATTAGAAAGTTTTGCATAATACATATCAAGATCTGTCAAAGTTCCATATAAGGATCTATTGACAATATTCACACCGTCAGCATACTCAAAGCAAGTAAGTTTATGGTGCGAGAAGATAGGTTTGGATTTATTATTGTTACTAAAATCAGTAGGGTCAGTGTAGACTAATCCGTTTTCATTCCCATCAAAAAATGAAAACTGCCAGAAGTAACAAGTACCAGTAATTCTAAAAATAGCACTATTATCTACATCAACATCAGTAGGATTTGGTACATAAAGAGGTCTAATTTTAGTTTTTCTTAAGTCAAGACCAACAATAGATGTACCTCTGGGTACAATAGTTCCACCATTAACACTATTAAATTTATATAAAACGTTGTCTTCTTGAGTTAAATCAAAGTTTGAATTTAAATCTAAATTTAAAGTGACTGCCGCATCAGATTCTGCATCTGATGGAGATACTACCTTTGCTACTCCACTTGAATTTTTTATTTTAAATCCAGGTCTATTGTCAATAGTATGTTCACCTGGCATCAAAAGAATTGTGGTCTTCTCAATTAAATCGTTAGATGCCCCTCTTAAGTAAGAAAAACGAGCAGATTCTAAAATAGCTCTCTGAATTGTCTTAAATGGACGAGCAAGTGAATTACCTTGATTATCAATACTATCTGTAGCATCTAAATCTGATGGACTTACATATAGTATACGACCTTCGGTATTCTTAATGAAATTGTCAAGCTTATTGAGTGGCATCTTATTACGATTTCTAGGACATTTCTATATTTTATTTATCTCAGTAAATCCTCTTCTCCATTATAAAAATTTTGTATCTCTTCTGGTAAGTTTTCGGGGTTTAATATCTCAATATCATCAAAGCAAGGATGACAATTTTCTAATATCAAATAATTAGAACCTTTGTAGATATCTTCCACCGAATAATCTTTGTTACTATATGCCTCTCTTAATATTTCCCGATCATAAAGATATCCCACAGGTAAATCATCAAATGTAAATGGAACATCATTTAAGAAAAACATTTTGACTATCATCCTATAGTCATTATACCAACACTTTTTAGTGGTTACTGTATAAGACATAATAATATTATTCTTTCTTTTATTTATTTTCATAAAAAAGAGGTTCCCGCACCACCAGGAACCTCATGTTATTCACTCACCAAAGAAAAACCCTATCATATAATCTTCATTTCTCGCAGAGTGACTTTACATATAGTGGGGCTAACTCCTTCCCCTTTTAATACCCGTGATCGGACTCGAACCGATACTGTATCGATTTTAAGTCGATTATCTCTGCCTTTGGATTACACGGGCATAACATTACACTTATCCGTATGCTATGTGGGCATCACACCCAGTATACTGACAGTTTGTAATGGAGCAAAAAGAAAGTAACCAACTCTCTAGATCACAGTGTGGTTAGCACCGTCGCGGGCGAGCTCATTCCCCGTCTCATGCAGGTTGTGGGAATTGAACCCACCTTCGCCGTTTTATGAGAACGGTCCATTCACCAGATTGGTAAACCTGCAAATACTCGTGGATGGATTTGAACCATCTCAAAGGCACTAATCGGGTGCAAAGAGTTTATAAAACTCCCCTGACTACCAAGTCTCACGAGCAGATGATGAACTACTGAGCTTCGTTATTGTTCTCAGTGTGTATTCGTATCAGTTCATCATCGGCAGGCATCATTACTGCTGCCTTACCATCTTCTCTTACAATACCTATGGTTTCACCGTTTTCGACTCTTTCTAAGAGTTCATCAAAATTGTCTTCCCATTCTTTCAGGGTAAAAATCTCCATTTACACCTCCAGTGGTTCTGCATAAACCAAAGCATCTTTTGGACAAGTATTACGGATGACCTCAAGAACATTCATGAACTGATCTACAGTATCACAAACAATTTCTTTGGTGTCTCCTTCACTGGAATAAATGTAGATTGTGCGTTTGGTAGGGTCTACAACACAACGTGTGAGAAACTCGTCTTGCATGGTGCCTTGGTTGCTTACCTTGTTATTATAAGGCATTTGAGTGCCGGTGTCAACTGTGCCAGTGATAGAACTGGATTAATCAAATCCAGATTGGTTTTTAATAACAGATTGTACATTTGCCGTCTTATTTCTAGTGTCAGCATTACTATTTTCAGTATGTTCATAAGACCATACAAATAACTCATTCTTAGATTGTTCTTCCTTCACGGTATTTGTGTCAGAAATTAATTGATTATTAATTTTTGATCTGAGGGATCCTATTTCTGCAGCCAAATCCTCAACTTGAGATAATTTATCACTACAATCATCATCACTACAACTCGCAAAAATATTGGCCAGTCCAGTTAATGACGTAAAACCTACTATTGGTAATCCTGTAGATGGATCTCCACTATCTTCAACATAGTTAATATCATATCCAGTCTCAAATCCTTTACCAATATTATTTTGAGTCATTGTTGATTTAGATTCACTTTCATATGGACTATCAGAACCAGAATCCAATCCCGGATATGATTTTATATAAGCATAATCTTGAACAAAAGTTGCACCAACACCAAGAGTGACTCCATTTACCACAGTATCTAATGGGTCTACAAATGAACAACCACAACCAACAGCAGTTGCTTCTGTAATTATTTGAATTATTTGATTTTTCTTGGAATTTATTTCTGTTACAATATCAAATAATTTTTTGTCTGCATTGAAGCTGACTTCTTTCAATGAATCAACTTGCCCCTTGTAAAATGATAATTCATCTGCTCTAGCATCAACATCTTTTTTTACTGGAGAGTTTTTTTCTACCTCACTTTTTTCATATTTCCCGGTTTTTGGATTGGCCTTAATTTCAACTTCATTATATGTTGCTGTAACACCTATTCCTTCAGATGCATCCTTACCATACTGATCACTAATATCTAGTGATAACTTAAGACTACCTAATGCCGCAGATGACTTTGACATAATTTAATATAAATTAATTATAACTGATTTTATTTAGATATGAAGGTCGCATTTGTTCTTACTGGATATATGAGAGATTGGAAAAGACATCTTTCAAAAAACATTTCAAATATTATTGAAAAATATAATGCGGATGTATATATAAGTTCTTCCACATATTCTCAAGAACATTGGAGAACAGGATTTATTTCTATTGATGTAAATGATGTAATCAAAGAATATAGTCCAAAAGCATATCTATTCAGAGATACTGAAACATGTCCACCAATGATTTTTAAAGAAGGTGGTAGAGAATCATTTGGTAGAGAATGGTCGGAAAGACAACTTAGAGGATGGTATGCAAATTATCTGGCACTTGATTTATTCGATTTTGATGATTATGATATTATTATCAAATCTAGACCTGATCTCAGTGTCACTAATTTTAAAATAAATCCGAAGGTAAAACTTTGTATTCCTGCATGGAAAGTTCATCCAGGTCCATGTGAACCACATGAATCATATGCTGATTTCTTTGCATATGGGAATCCTACAAATATGAAAAAATATTTTTCATTATATTCTATGATGAAAAATATGAATCATAAAGGTATTGCAGACATTTCAGTTGGAGAAACTTTAATCTATGACTACATTGGAAAATATATTGGACATCAAAAAGTTATTTTAGATTATAAGATAGATTGGACTAGAAGAGGGGATCAAAGTGCTGCAGAACAAAGAAATTTTTATAAAAAAATTAGACCCGAATGGGCATTAGAGTTCCCTCCATTGTGACGGATGAGTGCAACCTTGATGATGTTTATAGCATTCTGGTTTTAATGTGACTCTAACATCACCAGCAATTGCAACTCTTTCTCTTTCTCTCACTTTTTTAATTGTGTGATGATATGTGTTTGATGGCATTACAATTACAGATCCCTCAGTTGGAGTAATTGTGTAGTGATTACAATTATATCGATTATAACCCGTCATGATATTATGAACGTCTGCAGTATCAAAAAATCCCTGACAAACTTGATTCACATTTGTATCTGGTTGCTGACTGACAACAAATTTATCGGAGGTTTCATCTGTTTTTAGATAATAGACAAAACTAATATTTGCTTCATTGTGGTTATGTGGTCGAAGTGGTGGTGTCGAATCATCTTTATGATAAACGACCCATGACTTTACGACATGATAATTTAATTTCTGATAGTCAATATTGAGAGCATCAAAATACTCATCAAAAATTGTTCTTAAATTTTTAAATAACTCTGAACAATTTTCATTGAGGTGTAAAAAAATTCTAGATGATGCTTCTGGTGATTCATATTCATATCCGTTAAACCAATATTCTTTTACTTCTTCTAAATTATATTCTTTGAATTTTTCATGACATTCCAAAGAACCCTGATATATAACCAGAGGAAAAACTTCATGTATTTTTTTCATTATCTTATGAGATTATATTCTTTATTATCTCCTGGATAGTCTGCTTCTGTCAAGCCTTTATACTCAGGAATGTTAGGTTCAGTGTCCTTTCTTTCACCATAAGCAACATATTGAAAATTATATTTTTCTGCTCCGGCAATGGTAATCTTATTATCACAAATACTTTCCACATATAAATTTTGATTAAATCCTACTGGAGTTAAATGGACCGTAATTGATTCTTCATCAACCAGTCCAACCCAATAATCTGGAAGTTCTATTACATTATTTTTAGATTTTCCACGTACATATACTTCTGCCTTTGGGCCCTCTAAACAAACATATCTAAGTCTATGACCTTCTTTTGTCGGATGAAGAATATCAAAAGGTTTTTTTTTATCCCAAGATAGAGGTCTCGATCCAGATGCAGCATTTAAACCTGTAATAGATACATTCCCTTTTATATTAAGATTTGCACTACTAAGATCTAAATTTGCTGCAGCGATGGAAGCTTTAGATGCCGCGATAGTAGAGTTTTTAGCAACTATGTGACTATTTGCAACGTTTGTTCTAAATTCTATACCTTGTACAGAAGAACGTCCAATAACTCTATGATCTCCAATATACGTTGTTAGACATTTATTATGAAAATTAACATTACCAACAGCTCCAGTATATGCAAATGGACTATCAGGACTCATTCCTACATTACAAGTTCCTTGACCATATTGTGAGAGTGCTGTAGTTCCCAAATACCCGTTATAAATTGCGGCAGTTCCTGGTTTCCAGAAACCCTTTGGAATATTAAGAGAACTTCCGACAATTGCACTAAAAACATCTAAACAACCGGTATCTAAATTTTGAAAAGACATAATTATTTTTCCTTACTTACAAGTGTTTGCAAAAGATTTTATTAACTCAGTGACGCTACTAATTTTGAAAATGTCTGTTATATTATTTAACGGCGAACCTTGTTCTATATCAGAATAAAGTGCGTAAAGTGTGCCTTTTGCATTAATAGTTATACTATCAGAAGATGTGATACATACTTTTCCTCCGGCAATATTAATTTGTTCGTCTGCTTTTAATATGATATGATCATTTGCCTTCATTAATATAGATCCATCACTATCAGCACCCATTGTTTCAACATAAAAATTTTGTGCCAATATTTTTACATTACCATTTGGAGCAGTTAGTACCAAATCACCATTTTCGCATGTAATTGATTTTGCAATTGCTTCTTTTTCAGAATCATTACGACCTCTATCAAGTTCAGTTCCACAAATCTCATGAGAAGAACCTGGATTAATTTCACCTTTATTTCCATCATTAGTAAAAATACATGAGTGTCCACTTCTAAGTAAAGTAGTCATGCATGTATTTAAATCTTCACCCTTCTTATTAGGTTCGCCAGATGGTCCAAAGTGAATGTGTGCGTATGGATTATTTACATGTGTATAATCTCTAGCTTTAATTTTATTTCCCATATTATGTTATACAATCAACAATTTTAATTACATTTCCGCGTGTAAACTCTTTCTGTTGTTTTTCTGTTATGAGTTTTTTCCCTCTTAAGGTAGTTATAAATCCTTCAAAATTATTTTTAGCAATTTCTGCTTGAATAACAAAATCGATACCTACAGAAATATCAGGATCTACAGAAGCAATTTCATCATCTGGAATAACAGGATCTACAGAAGCAATTTCATCTTCAATTTTGATAAATGATAGAATTGGTTCTATAATCGCACCATCTCCAGTTGGACTATTTATATCAACTTCTGGATATGAAGTTAATCCGCATATTCTCTCTGCAATCTGTACATCAATAACTTGACCAACGTCAGTTAGTTTTATTGAAACACTTAAATTTGGAATATCTGGATCAATTTCAAAGATATCATCAGTTGTATATCCAAATCCCATACTCAATACTCTAAATCCTTCTAAGCATACAATATAGTCTGATCCAAATAGTGTTGGATCAATTTCATCATCCGATGATTGAGGTCTATCGGTGTTATCTAAATCGTCATTAGGACCTGTAGTAGGATTAGTTTCATCTGAACCATCTCTTGGTGGAACAGTGGGATTTGTTGTGAAAATAATATCAGTTACCTGTCCAAAAGTTGGTGAATCTGGATTATCATCTATGTTAGAGTATCCATTCATATATGAATTTCCACAAGAATCATTTATTGTAACAAAAGGTGGTCTTTCATATCCTCTTCCTCCAGACAAAATATTAGAACCTATTACTGTTCCAAAATTATCAATAACAATTTCTGCCGCTGCTCCTATTCCTCCACCACCAAATAATTCAATTGTTGGTGGACCACATTTAAATGGATCAGTATCACATCCTATATTTGTAGTAGGAGAATCTCCAATTCTTTTTCCAAATATTTCTATATCTTGAATAAGTCCATCAATACCTCCAACAATTCCTTCTGCACCTGGAGATTGTCTGCCACCAAGAGGTGCTATAAAATTTTCAAAATCATCAATTTGTTGTTGAGTTGGTCCACCCCAAGGACTCGCTTTAAATGCTTTAATTTCGGGACAGTTTGGTTTCATACAGGTCATAGATTGAAATCCTAAAATATAATCAAGTGCTTGGAACACATCACCAACAACATTAGCAACTCCACCCAAAGCATCATTAATCCCGTCCAATAATGGACCAACAGCCTTATCAATAATTGCTGCTAAATTATTAACAAGAGCATTTGTGTATTGTTGTGCAGCACAAAATGGTGCATTAACAACTTTTCCGACTAATTCGGAGAGAAAATCTGCTGCTAAATTTTTAAGAGATTTTACTACATTTTTAAATGCACAGAATATTTGATCAATAATCTGCTGAATAATTGTATTTCTTAATCCTTTAACAATTGTGGGAAATATTTGATCAATTATGGAATCAACTGCCTTTCTAATTTGATCAATTAAAAAATCTCTCAATCTATTCATTAAACTTTTCATTACTCCTGCAATTATTGTAGAAACATTTCTAATTAGAGAAGTTACATTTTGCAATTTATTTATTGTTCCATTTACATAAAGATTCGCATATTTTTTAATTCCTTTTAATGCCTCAAAAAATTTCTGTAATTCTATATTAATCCTACCCATCTCACCTTGACCACATGGATCTGGCCCAGATCTTGTTTTTTGCATCTCAGTAACAGCTTTTGTCATAGCTGCACTACCAAGAGGTTTTTCGGATAAAGGAGCATCTGATTGAGTATATCCTTTATTTGTTTCCTGAAGATTAGACATTGAAATTTATTCCTCCCGATTTTTTATTTATTATGGACGTTTTGCTTTTTTAAATTCTTCTGCAAGTTCATCTTTAGTATGCAAATTTGCTTTAGATTTATCTCCACCTTGTTGATGTGCTCCTGGAGGATTTCCTCTAGTAAATCTAGATACCGTTTTTCCTAAAGTAGTTCCATTCGATGCTCTATTAATCTCTCCTGCATAATTTTGACCTAACACAGAAGTAATTACAGGAATTTGACATTCTTCATCGATAAAAAATCCAATAACCCACTCTCCACCATGAAGTCCACAGGATTGATGATTGTAGTTTCCATGTGTAGTTGGTTTCGCAACTATTGCCCATGGCAGTTGATCATCAGTAAGTTCAAATCCATCATCAGTGCTTTTCATTGGATGAAGACCAGGAATTCTCACTTTAACTCTATCACCATGAGTATCTTTCCACTTTCCATTTTTATGTGCTGGTGTTTGAGTCTGCTCAATAGCAACCTGACCCAAAAACCACTTATTATTACCGAGTGCGTATCCTAAGTTAGTTGTCATTTTATTTGCCAGTATAGAGGCCGTAAGTATCACGAATAAGAGTCATTGCGGTAAATGATCTTTCAGGATCATAATGATGACATAAATCTAAAATCATATAATTACCACTCTCTACAGGATCAACTGAACCTTGCTCTTTTTCTCCCGGAGTAATAATTTCTAAATTACACTTAACAATATCACCTGCCTTAAGATTTGGATTACAAGGAACTTGCATTTTTACCATCTGTGTAAACAGCAAATTATATCTCATTTGAACCTCACCCTGATAACTGTCCACATCACCTTCGTCACTTTCTTCTACCTTTGAGGAAAGACAACCAACATCTTTTATACTGTACAGTATTCTAGTATGCTTTTTATCTTGTGGTGTCGGTGCTTCATTTTTACCTAGTGATTTTTTTAAAGATCCTATATTAAATTGCTTTTCTTCTAATTTGAAAGTTTTAGGATTAAATACGACTCTGCGATTTGAATATACACCAGATTTTAGTGCATTGATTAGACTTTGATTTTTAATAATACTAAAAGATAAAATCTTAAAATCATTTAAATTATCACTCACACTACTTCTATTAACATCATTACGAAAATAGGTTGCAGCAGGTGTTTGAGATATTAAATCATCAATTGCTCTAAAGTTGTGCCCATCTTTTGTTTCATAAAAGAAAAACCCAGGAGATCCATTTTCTGGTGCCGATTTTGATGCTATCATACAAATCACATCAAATGGTGATTTATTATTACCAATAAATGGATATTTATTTGAAGCTTCATTTGTAATAAGTTTATCAATTTTTAAGATATTTTTTGCAATCAATCTAACTGATTGTGTATTATTAGTCGATCTTGAATAATTTTTCTTCACAAAGGTTTGTTGATTTGTAATTGCAGATTTAGAAACAAGACTTAGAATGACAGACTCACGAGTCGAACTTTGATCTGGATTGGATGTTCCATTTACATATAATGGAGTTGTTGAAAAATCTAATGTTCCAAGTGCCGATGATATTTTAAATTTAATTTCTTCGGATCCGTCACCAACAATTGGAAGTGCATTATATAATGTTCCTGGTCTCGATTGGGAGTCATACTTCTTATCATAGGTCGCAACATTTTGATCTACCTCAACTAATCCAGTATCCACAAATGTCATAATGGCAGTAATATTTGGAGACAATAAACTTTCATAATAATCAAAACTCGTAACTTTAGATTGAAGTGGAAAGGATCTATTATTCTTAGTTATTGTGAATAGTTGATATTTTGATGCGACTGCTGGGTTTGCCATTTATTTTATGCACTCCATAATGCCGACAATTGTGGTGTTGATGCTGATGATGATGAACCTCTCGATTTCATTGGGATTGGCATCGGAACATATGCTGTCTGTATAGTATTTACCTGCTGAACTGCAATAGTTATAGAACGACTTCTTTTTCTTGGATCTCTTTGACTTATTGTTTGTATTTGATTTGATTTTCCTCTCCCTCCACCTTCTCCTGGTGCACTTACATTTGCATTAGGTTTTGCACCAGATAATTTAGTAGCAAAAGATTTAAGTTCTCTATTTGTAGCTCGAAATCCTATACCATTAACGTGAAGAGAAATGTGAGGATATACAGAATCGGGATTTCCAGGTCCAGGAACAGATCTACCAGACGCACCCTGATATCCAAGCAATGTTCCTTTTGGAATTTTTTGTCCTTCTTTTCCTTTAAAAGGGAGATTTTTAAAGTGTCCCATTAATACTTCATACTCTTTATCTCCTTTCATATAACGATAGGCACCATAATATCCAAAACCTTTACCAGAAGGACCAAGTGCTGATGAAGTTCCATCTAATCCAACAGAAGGTTTACCATCAGTTCCGGTTGATTTATAAATCATATCAAATGGGGCATAAATGGGAGTTCCAATCCCACCATCTAAATTCATATTCAACCCAGTTTCTTGTCCATCTGTATCTCCAGTTGGTCCAATATAAGCTCCTGAAGAATAAGAACCGGGAATATTTGGATCCGGTATACGTTGTGCTCTTTGTCTGTTGTATGAATCTCTCTCTGCGTCAGTAAAATCTCTCGGTATAAAAGTATCAGTTTCTAAATCTTTAAATCCCTCAATTACTTTTTTCTCTCCAGTTTCTGCATCAATTTCAGTTTTAGTTGCTAATACAATTTTATCACCACGAAAAGCCTTAAAAACAGCATCTACAAGTTTTTCAAATGGCGTAATAACGAATCCTAAAGGTCCAAAGTTTTTCTTTATTTTTTCAATTTCTTTCTTGAGTTTTTTTACCTGATCACTCATTCTTTTTTTCTCTGGATTCAATTCTGGATCATCAAGTGGTTCTCCATCTATTACTGCTTTTAAAAGCACAAATCCAGAATAAATCGGTGTGATAAAACTAACTAAATTATCGACAAATTCTTTAATTTCTTTAAAAATTGCTGGCAATCCATTTACCAAAATTCCAGCAAGAACCAAGGATCCAAATCCAAGTAACTTATCAAATAAACTCATTCCTGGAGCGGAAATAACAGAATTTTTTACTTTTTTTAATGAATTTCCTAATGGAGATTCCAATCTTTTTTCTTCTCTTTGTAACTTTTCTTTTTCTATTCTTTGTACTGTAAGTCTTCTATTTTTTTCTTTTAACCTCTTTTCTTTCTTGTTTCTGCGTTTAAGAAAACTATGAATATTGGTTACGTTAATTTTAAGTTGCTCAACCTGAGATTTTGAAGATGAAGCTTCTTTAATTATAAGTTTTTTTGAACTTCCAGTAAGACTTGATATTGTTTTTTCACCACTATCTTTGGTCGTTGAAGAATTTTCTTCAATTTCATTTTCCCTTGATGAAATCAGTTTTGATTTTTTTGGTATTTTTTTATTAGATTTTGCCTTCTTTACAGCAATTTTTTTAACTCCCTTCTTTGCAATTTGGGATCCTATCGTTTTTGCTAATCCTGTTACTATAGATGCTACCATGATACTATACCGTTATTCCATATAACATTGGAGTTAATTGACGATAAGGATTTGCCATATTAACACTAGCAATTTCCGGAACTTCTGTTGCCCCCTCTCCAACACCCATATCTGGCATTTCTGGTGGTGGCATTTGATTCGTAATTGGTGATAGATTCATCATATTAATATTACCTTCACCCATATCAGAAGAAATCATCTGATAGATTTTTTCAGTTTTCATATTATTAATTACTGTTCCACTAATTTTTGGAACGACAAGTTCTGGTCCACCCTCTCCGACCAGATAAGGTTTGCCTGCTGCTATAGGACCACCTCTTTCTCTTTGTCCAATACCATATAAAAATGCTTCACGCCTCCGAATCATTTGTTCAGAAATAGTTTCTCCTCCTAATCTTAGCAGGTATTTATCAAGAAAATGTAAAGAACCTCCGAGAGCTGTCTGTTGTTCTTCTTGAGATTGTATTATTTTTTTATATTCCGATACCATTGCACTTTTCCCTACATCATCTAGATTATTATAGAGTTCTATTTCTTTTTTAAGTTGGAACTCATCAAATTTATTACTAAGAAAATTCCCTGCTCTACCGAAAGCATCTCCTAGAACTATTTGTCCCATCATCTGCGCCGGAGACCCTGGTTTTATCTTACTAAATCTTGAGAAAATGCCTCCTTTTGGCACAGCAGAACCAGGAGTTGGCGCCACTTTTCTTGCCTGTTCTAAATTAAAGCTACTACCGGCACGGGTTTGTCCGGGTGGTCTATATCTATTAGGGTCTTTGAATCCTCCACTTTGTCCTCCAGCCCTTCCAGGATCTCCAACTGGTGGTTTTGCTCCTCCAGTAGTTGATGCCGGTGATCGTGGTTTTCCTCCCCCACCAAATAATCTTCTTCTTATAAAATTAAAAATGTCAAGACCAGCTTTAATTGTTACTATTGCACCACCAATGGCACCAACAATCGATAATATAGGTTGTAGTAATAAAATACCTGCTGTAATTCCTGCAATCCATTTCCAATTTTTTGCTACCCAACCAAACCATTGATCAAGTTGTTCTCTATTTTTTGGTTCTTTTAACCATTCAAATGCTGCATTTACTGCAATACCAGCACCAACAGTAAGAAGAAAATCTAATAAATCAGCAAAGAAATTTTTAACTGGGGATAATACTTTACCAACAACTTTTTTAACTCCTTTACCTATATTTTTTGCAGTTTTCTCTAAAGCACTTTCCTCTGCATTTAATTTCTTTCTAGATTGAGATCTCTTAAATACATCTTCTTTCTTTCTTTGATCTGCTACTCTCATTGCAGAATCAAGAGCAAGTTGTTGTCGTATACCTACAAGAATCTTATTTGTTTCTATAAGACTTTTAGTTAAATCTTTTTGATTGCCCCCTATACCCCCTACATTGTCTTTTTTCTTTTCTAATATCTTTTCAATTTTTACAATTCTTTCAACATTGACTACTGATTTTTTTTCTACTTCAGTCGTTTTTTCAGTATTAACTATTACTTTCTTTTCTACTTCAATTCTTTTTTCGGCATTAACTATTACTTTTTTTTCTACTTCTTCAAGTTTAGGAGTTATTTTTTCTAAATTAAATTCTAATGCCTTAATACGAACTAGAGATTTTCTTATATGACCAGATAATTTACTTAATGTCTTATGAATATTTTTAATGGATTCTCCAGAACCTCCTCCAGCACCATCATCTTTTCCAAAGACTGCTGATGAAACAGTCTCTACATTTAACTTAGGTGTATCAGTTTTCTTTATGTTTAAGTTAGATTCCACTTTGCTGTTGTGCCTTTAGGTTTTCTTCTTCAATGTATTGTTGAAGTAGAGCAAGATAAACTTCTCTCTCCCACGGAATCATATTTTCTAGTTCTGTTAATGAATATTTATGATGCTGCATCAAGGCAAAATTTATCTTGTAGTATGACTCAAGACTTGTATGAGCCATACCTAACTGAAAAAACTTGCTAATCCTTCCAAAACAACTTCAGACTCTACACCAGTTTCTGGATTTTTCACTGCAATTGTATGAGAAAGTTTTGGCATCGTAGCAAAAAACTTCTCAATTTGTTTGAATTGTTTAGTATTCAATTGCTCAATAAATTCATCAAGTTCTTTCTTCGAATAATCAGATGCTTCCCAACTCTCTTCTTGATTATAAATCATCTCAACACAAGATGTAATCATTGAAAGTGACTGGTTAATTTCACTTGCTCCCTCTTCTGTCTCAAAATTATTCTCAACAAACTGATCTAGTGAGGGATACTTTAATTTCATTGAGAGTTCATCATCAAGTTTAATGATATTCTTATGACCTCTAGTCTTTTGAACTTTAATTGAATCAATATCAATCGACATTTCTACCTGTGTCTCACCATCATCAGGACAAGTAATATTCACATCAACAGTTTCGCCAACAGACTTAGCACGAACATTCAAGAATAAGTATTCGATATCAAAAGTAGCAAGAGATTCTACTTTAATATCCTTTGAAACAATACAATCTGAAAGGATTTGAACAATAGCATTGGTAATCTCAGACATATTTTCAGATTCCATTGCCATAATTAGAATCTTTTCTTCTCTCACAAGAAAAGGTCTATATTTAATTTTTTTTCCTGTCGAAGGCAACGTCATCTCATACGTTGGCGTATTAATCTTGGGTAAAGACATAGTAATTGATACAATTCAGTTATTTTTATTTAGAGAAGAAAATTGATGGTCATTCAGATTCAGATTCATTTATTCTATAGTAGTTTTTATTTATAGATTCATTTCCAGCAATATTTCCACCTTCTCCCGTATTTGTCCAACTAGCAGCATTAATAAATTGTTTTTTTATTTGATTACTTGTGAGTCCTCCTTTATACATCTGAGGATCAAAATTGAAAGAATTTGTCGATAATTTAGTTAGATCAAGTGAATCAAGTGATGCTTCCGACCCAAATTTCCAAGAATTAAGTTCACCAACTTGTGAATTACTATTTGAACTACTATTTAAATTTCCATTAGATTCACCCCCTTTACTACTATTATTTTGTTGTCGTGAACTTACAATATAACGGTCATAGTTGAAACTCACTCCCAATTTCAAAACATCTGCTCCACCATAAGAAAGAGGAACTGCAGTCATAAGTTTTGGGAAAATATTATAGAACTGATAATCTATTCTAGAGTTAAAATCCCTTTCAAATTTAGTAACAAACATTGATTGGGATTTATAAAACTCAGGATATCTCATTCTACGATAATAATTATTATTGTCCGTTTTTGGTATCGAATCATATTTATCATTTTCACTTCCACTAGAGATGTAGTCAATCCATCCTTCAAAGATTCTTAAAATTGTATAGTCATAATCTATTAAGTAAGTAAAATCTATATCAGTATATAATCTCGTATGGGCAAATTCTTGCGGTATTCCCATAAAATTGTCTTTTACTTCTGCCGTCGCAAGACTAGTTCCTGGTAGTGATGCCTCAGAACAAAGGAGATTTCCTTTGTTTTGCATGAAGTCATTAGGATTTTTTACATTAAAATTCTGACTTAAGTGATCAGATAATCCTTTAGGAATTCCATTAAAGGTTACCTGAAATTGGTTTGATTGAGATGTCTTACCGAATACTTCTCTGACATCTCTTGGATTTATTGCTCTTACATAAGGACGATGCACTCTAAATACCTTATAAGACTACTTTATTATTAGTTATTTAGATGTCATATAAGGGAAAATATAAACCATCTTATCCTAAAAAGTATAAGGGTGATCCCAATAACATCGTTTATCGTTCCTTATGGGAGCGTCGATTTATGATTTATTGTGATAATAACCAGAATATTTTAGAATGGGGAAGTGAAGAAGTTATTGTTCCCTATCGTTCACCCATTGATAACAGATACCACAGATACTTTCCAGACTTTTATATTAAGGTCAAAGAATCAAATGGTATGATTAAAAAGATGATTATTGAGATCAAACCATTTAAACAGTGTATCGAACCTAAAGTCAAACAAAGAAAGACAAAAGGTTATGTCTATGAAGTCGTTGAGTATGCTAAAAATCAGGCAAAATGGAATGCCGCCAAAGAATGGTGTTTAGATCATGGTTATGAGTTTAAGGTCCTTACAGAAAACGAACTCGGTATTAAGTAATGCCAAGAAAGACACTTCAACAAAGAAGAAATCCGACAGATGATAATGATAATCGTGTGCGTGGTGTTGTTGATACTTTAATTGGTATCGAAACTGCTGATGATATTATGACTGAATTAATCAGTGTTTTATCCGAAGGTGGTAAAGTTCCTTCTAGTGGAAAATATTATACCTTCTTTTATAATGCCAAGACACCAGGAATGCAGTATGACCAA